>JAEEGF011872314.1_pt1 | contig 96998 bp, 73 predicted proteins | sample 9134171 | NCBI WGS metagenome assembly JAEEGF01 (sample SAMN16246542, study PRJNA631951) | gut metagenome | biome: gut microbiome; feature: rumen; material: AP-attached | host: Bos | place: Iran: Karaj | collected 2018-10
AGCCACTCACCATCATAATGTTCAAACTTCTTGTAACGGAATTCTCTGACAGCATTGTCAATGTCGAAATGATATTCATTTATGTATGGCTGACCGTCCATTTGATATCTGGCTTTAATATCAGCCCACGTCTTAGCTTGATTTCTGATATCAGTTACATAGAACCCTTTTCCAAAGTCTAGATTGTCGCGCCCAACATTAACTAATGGAGCGGATATCTCTTGAACTGAACCGTGATATACCTTTCTCATAGTTGTTCTGCTTTCTTAGACTCCCATATATCTAAAGCACCCAGAACGTCTTCTGTTACATGTTGGCGACTCTGTGTGTGAAGAGCCTCATAACATTTCAGGATAAAGCCGTCAATTAACCCCACGCGTTTCATTCGCTTGTACATCTCGGTGGTTGGAATATTTCTCTGTCGGGCAGCAGCCTCAATGCATGAAGAAGCAAATATCATTTTGTTTTCTTTATTTGCCCTTGTCCTGCTCTGTCTTGTTCTTAATGCCATATTTTATCGATTTGAAGGCAAATTTACATATTATTCTTATTCCATCCAAACATTTCATAAGAAAGAATCTGGTTCAGATGTTATGGGGTCAAAATAATGGTGGTAAACTATTCAATAAATCACACCTTATTCTCCTTCATCAATATATCAGATTACCAGAGATAATCTGGGAAGTGCCATACTATATGATAAATGCCAACGCCCGTCTGTATTTTTGTTTGCAACGATAACGACAACCATTCAATTATACAAATTTGCGTAACGCTTTTTTGTATAATGGTGTAGTATTACCTTTGCACCATGGCAAAGAATAAACGTGGTTAATCAGAAAGCCCCTGAGTACAATGCTCAGAGGCTTTCTTGTGGTTAGTGCTTAGCGCCACTTTTCTTTTTCGCTTTTATTTTTTATCTTCCTTTCTTTAGTGTCCCATGCAGGAGGTGACACCAAAAGTGGTTGCGATGGCCGTTAGGATGGCCAGTATCGTCTGAATGACGAATTTCCATGTTTCTTTTTTCATTTTTCTTTCTTTTAAACGTTAATGATAATTTTTATCCTTACACAGATCTTGTTTAATTCATAGTTCATAATGCATAGTTTTGTGTCATTATAAACAAAAACCGTGAAAACCCTTTTTGCAAGCTTTGGCACTTTGTGCCTTTGTTCTGTCATTGTCATGAATCTGGCTATAAGCAAGCTTCCGCCATCTCCCTGCCAATACCATAACATATCTTCCAGATATCAAAGCTTTCAAAAAGAAAAACATTGAAAACCGAACGCAGAGTCAAACGCGTTTGAACTATGCTGAGGTGCATCATGTTTTGCGGGAACCGAAAAACCCCGCTTCGCTCGAAAACCGTTTGATGACTCAAGGTTCATAAACTCTTTGAAATTAAAGCTATTAAAACAGACTCCAGGCGCTTCACTCTTAACTATCAACTTTTCTCTCTCCCCCAAAGGGCAATTGCGGAATCGGAGCAATTGGTGACCGAAGGGAAGGTGGGCAAAAGCTGGAGGGGCCTGTTTTTCAGCGAAGCGGGGTTTTCCTTTTTTGTTGTTCAAGCCGTTAGGCTGTTTATGGTTCGTGCGGCAGGGAAGGAAAGTTTACTTGCATTCACTGACGAACGGAACAGAAACAAATGGGGGTAACCCATGAACAACAAAAAAGGGTTTTCGTGGTTTTTGTTGAAAACACTCTCCGCGTGACATTATTTCAATTTTCAATTGCGGCGTTGCCGCCTCAATTCTCAATTCTTAAATCCCCCACTGGGGATTATCTTTTAATTTTTCTCTCCCATCCCTCCCCCTTTGAGGGCGATGGGTTCCACGTGGACCGCTATGTGGGTTTCTTCGCCATAATGGCTGCGCAGGAGATCCTCCACCTCGGAGGCTTTGTCGTGCGCCTCGCAGAGGGTGATGTTGCCATCCATTAGGATGTGTAGCTCAATGGCATAATGGTTGCCGATGCGACGGGTGCAGAGCTCGTGCGGTTCCACAACACCCTCTACAGAGGCTGCCAACTGAAGGATTTCCTGTTCCACCTCGTCGGGCAAAGACTGCTCCATCAGGTCGCCAATGCCATCACGCAACAGGAAGTAGGACACCCTGATGATGAAAAGGCCCACAATGACGGAAGCCATGGGGTCGAGCACCGTCCAGCGCTGCCCCAGGAAGATGGCACCGCCAATGCCGACGGCCGTTCCTATGGACGAGAGCGCATCACTCCTATGGTGCCAGGCATTGGCCTCCACGGCCTGTGAGTTCAGTTTGCGGGCCTCACGCATGGAATAACGGAACGTGCCCTCCTTCAGCACTATAGACAGCAAAGCTGCCCACAGCGCCAGCATGCCGGGAGCCTCTAATATCTCCCCGTGTGCCCATGCCACAATCTTGACGATGCCGCCATAGACAATGCCAAGGGCAACAGCCAGCAGAGCCACTCCGATGATGGTCATGGCCAGCGTCTCGTACTTGCCGTGGCCGTAGTCGTGCGACTTATCCTTGGGCATACCGCTGATATGCACAAAGACAATGACAATGATGTCCGTGAGGAAATCGCTGAACGAGTGCACGGCATCTGCCACCATAGCGGCACTATGGCCAAGGATTCCTGCCACAAACTTGAAGGCTAGCAACACTACATTGACCAGGCCTCCCACCAGGGTAACCTTATAGATTTGACGGTTCCTTTCCATCAGAAATCAGCATTTTTGCCAACAAAAATACCACTTTATTCTAACAAACGGCCTTTTAATCAAGAAAAAACACATAATACCCCCTTGTTTTTCAACAAAAACCGGCAAAACCCCTTTTTGTTCAGGTTGAGACTTCGTCTTTGATGAAGTGCCTATATGCTTTTCCTTGTAAGCAAGCTTTCAGATAAAAGCCTATATTCACCCCATCAATTCTTTCAGAATTTCAACCTGATCAAAAGAAAAACCCCGCTTCGCTCGAAAATCATTGCATAGGAAATAATAATCTATCAAGTAACGGACTAGAATGCGGAAATTGTTTTTGTTGTTACATCATAGTAGTATTTTTCGCACTGATCTTTAACTGGCGCAAAATTGAATAGTATGCCTATGGGCGTATTTGTTAGACGCATATAATTCCACAGTTGCTGTCGCTGTTCGACACCTAAGGAAGTAATAGTCTTGCATTCCACCACAACATTTCCTTTACATAAAAAATCCATATAATGCTTATGATCTAGAAGATGTCCATGATACGATATCTTAAAATAATGCTCTTTCATAAAAGGAATCTGCGCTTCTTCTAATGCGATTTTCAGGGCTTCCTGATATACGTATTCGTTCAACCAAGGCCCTAATTCATTGTGCACTTCCAGACAGCATCCTATTATGTCATAAACATATGATTTCAGTTGTGCTAAGACTTCTGGCGTAATGCTCGATTTAGTGGATATTTTCATTATGTTTTTCTGAGATAAACGGATTATTCCTGATAATTATTGTATGTGATGCCTATTTTCTTAGCGACTTGAAAAATATAAGGTTTTCGAGCCCGAAGGGCGGGGTTTTTCTTTTTGAAAGCTTTGATATCCGACAGGATATGTTATGTTATTGGCGGGAAGCTGGTGGAAGCTCGCTTACACAAAACTTCATGGCAATAGCAGAACAAAGGCACAAAGTGCCAAAGCTTACAAAAAGTGGTTTTGCTGGTTTTTGTTTAAATCTGTCTGCGATTTGCGCGAAATAAAAATTCGCTACTCGCTAACCAATTTTAGGTATTTCCAGAAAGAACTGACTGGGAATTTTGCCAGTGAGCGGAAAAATTGCTATATTTGCCCCTGCAAACAAGAATAATTCATTATAAAACCCATAAAAATACTATTATGAAACAACGTTTTCTTAGCTGCCTGCTGGCAGTATTGCTGAGCCTCTCCGCCATGGCCGAGGTGAAGTACGTATTCTACTTCATCGGCGACGGTATGGGCGTAAACCAAATCAATGTTACTGAGACCTATCTGGCTGCCCTGAAGGGTAAAATCGGCTTCGAGCCCCTGTTGATGTCAAGCCTGCCCGTAGTAGGTATGGTCAACACCTATTCTGCCACTAACGGCGTAACAGACTCTGCTGCCGGCGGTACAGCTCTGGCAACAGGTAAGAAGACCAAGAACGGAGCCATTGGCGTACTGAAGGACCTGGAGACTCCCTGCTATAGCATCGCTCAGTGGGCCAAGAACTCTGGCAAGGCCGTTGGTGTTGCTACCTCAGTAGCCATCACACACGCCACACCTGCCTCTTTCTTCGGTCATCAGGCCAACCGTAACATGTACTGGGAATTGGGTAAGGACCTCTGCAAGAGCAACTTTGATTTCTTCGGCGGTTCTGACTTCCACAAGCCTTACACCAAGGAAGGCGAGCCTACCCTGCATGAGCAGGCTAAGGCTGCCGGCTACACCATCGTAAAGGGCTACAAGGAGTACCAGAAGAAGGGTCGTCAGGCCGAGAAGTGCATCCTGGTACAGAGCGACAAGGCTAACGAGAAACTGGATAGCGAGCAGATTCCCTATGCCATCGACCAGACAAAGGATGACCTGACACTGGAGCAGATTGTACGTGCCGGCATCAACTTCCTGTCTTCAAAGAACACAGACGGTTTCTTCTTCGAGGTTGAAGGCGGTGAGATCGACTGGGCTTGCCACAGCAACGACATTGGTACCTGCATCAACGAGGTAATCGACTTCGACAAGGCCATCAAGGTAGCTTACGAATTCTACCAGCAGCACCCCGATGAGACCATCATCGTTATCAGCGCCGACCACGAGACAGGCGGTTTGGTAATGGGTGTAGGTCCCTATGAGTTGCATACCGACCTGCTGAAGTACCAGCGCAAGAGCATCAACGAGTTGGATTGGATGCTGACAGAGCAGTACAAGAAGGCTCCCAAGAAGTTCACATGGGCTGCTGTGGAGAAGGTACTGAAGGAAGAGATGGGCTTTGGCGCCGGCATCGAGCTGAAGGACAAGCAGAAAGAGCGTCTGCAGAACCGCTGGAAGGACATTGAGAAGGCTATGGTCGACAATGACAGCAAGAAAGTGGGTGAGCGCATTGGCGACCTCTGCGAGACAACCAAGCACATCCTCTCTGAGGTGGCTATGATCAGCTGGGCAAGCGGCGGCCACTCTAACGGCTACGTGCCCATCTATGCTATCGGCCCCGGCACAGAAATCTTCCAGGGCAGAATAGACAACATAGAAATTGCCCCCGGCATGGCTAAGATTGCGGGATACAAGACGGAATAGGAAGGATTCAAGAATTCAAAATTCAAAAAGCAAAATTCAAAGATCGGGATACTCTGGGTAATCTGATTACTCCGATAAAAAAGATAATAGCCTCTGAGCAAAAAGCTTAGGGGCTATTTCTTTATAGCTAACCTAATGAAAAAACGTTCTTCATGTTTTTTGAGGAAGAATGATGCATGTTAACAAAATTCTTTTTATATTTGCCCTCAGAACATCTAATCCCATAAAAACAGCCATAACCCTCACCATACCATGAGATCCAAATCCTAAATACCAATTGATTAACAAAATAGCAGTTATGAAAAAGACCATGATGACGTTGTCAGCCGTCTTATGTTGCTGGTTGACACACACTTCTGCAATGGCCCAAAGTGATGTAGAAGAGATATTAAAACAAGTAGAGCAAAAAGTAAATTTGGCAGACAAAAACCCAACCAATGGCAAAATGCAATTAAAGGCTGGGCTGGCACTTATCTGGGACGACCTGGGTGAAAAGGCAGATCCTGAACGCTCTATGGTCTATGCCAATCGGGCACTGAAGATTGCTGAGGAACAAGTGGTATTGCAGGATACCCTGAAGGGAGAAACCTACCTGTTATTGAGCGAACTCAGTATGATGAAAGGAGATAACAAAAAAGCCCTTGAATACGTTGAGAAAGGACTTGAAGCCATCAGCCAGGAATTGGGTAGATATGACCGTTGGACCATCTACCAGAAAATCTATGTGGGACATCTTACCATGATGTACATAGACACCCGCAGAGGCTCGCTCATGATACAGCAGGCATTTCTGGATTCTGAGATGATACCGCAAGAAAAGCGCATCCAAAATCTGAAGGAACTAACGGTTCTCTATGAGATAGCGTTAGAATACTCAATGGCCGACTTGGCAGACAGGATGAAACGAGGTATACCCTTTGTCGTCTTCGAAGATAAAAGGTACCTTATACTGGACACAGGTGACTGGAACATAGATAAGCCCATTGTTGGCTGGCTCATGCCCAGACTAATGGATGATGAGGAAACGGAAGAGGAAGGAAAGGATGTGATTCTATGCGATTGGGATGACATAAATGCTCCTCTGCGTCTTATCAAAGCTGGAGATAAGAACAAGCCTGAGTTCAAAGTCAACTTCTCGTTAAATCCTTCAGACACCAGCCATCTGAACATTCCCGAGGATAACTCCTTCCTATGGTTCCTCGACGAGGCCGAGTATAATAAAGTCTTAGAGAAATATCATGCCTTCAAGAAAGAGATGAAAAAAGTGAAGAATGAAGGCTGCGATTGAGCGAGAGGCGACTGAGGTCTTCAGAGTAGCCACCGAATGTGGCTGCGGCCTCACAAAGGGGAGTGAGTCCCCACTCACGACGGGGGCCAGCGATGCTCGCATCAGCTATCCAGAGCGTGAGCAGGCTCGACCGCAGGTCAAGAGTGAAGAATTTCGCTAACCGCTAAAAGCCTGCTGTCCTGACACAAAGGACTGCGGGCTTTTCTGTTTTCTGAAGAATAAGATAATAAAATATTCATTTTATTTCCGTTTTCGCTCACTTATTCGTAATTTTGCAGGCGATTTATAAAAGATTGTATGCAAAGTATTAGGAACATAGCCATCATTGCCCACGTAGACCACGGAAAGACTACGCTGGTGGACAAGATGTTGCTGGCTGGTAACCTCTTCCGCGAGAACCAGCAGACAGGTGAATTGATGTTGGATAACAATGAGTTGGAACGTGAGCGCGGAATCACTATCCTTTCTAAGAACGTTAGTATTAACTACAAGGACACAAAGATTAATATCATCGACACCCCGGGTCATAGCGACTTCGGCGGTGAGGTAGAGCGTGTCCTGAATATGGCAGACGGCTGTCTGTTGCTGGTGGATGCCTTCGAAGGTCCCATGCCTCAGACACGCTTCGTACTGCAGAAAGCCTTGCAGATTGGCTTGAAGCCCGTAGTGGTTATCAACAAGGTTGACAAGCCCAACTGCCGACCTGAAGAGGTGTACGAGATGGTATTCGACCTGATGTGCGACCTGGACGCTACAGAGGAGCAACTGGACTTCCCCGTTATCTATGGCTCTGCCAAGAACGGATGGATGAGCGAGGATTGGAACAAACCCACAGATAACATCACATATCTGCTGGACAGCATCCTGAAGTACATCCCCGCCCCTGAGGTACTGGAGGGTACCCCTCAGATGCTTATCACCAGCCTTGACTACAGCAACTATACGGGTCGAATTGCCGTAGGACGTGTTCACCGCGGTACCCTGAAGGAGGGGATGAACATCACCATCGTACATCGTGACGGCAGCAAGGAGAAGACAAAAATCAAGGAACTGCACACCTTCACAGGTATGGGCCGACAGAAGATATCAGAGGTTTCAAGCGGCGACATCTGCGCCATAGTAGGTCTGGAGCACTTTGAGATTGGAGATACCATCTGCGACTATGAGAACCCCGAGGCACTGCCCCCCATCAGCATAGACGAGCCTACCATGAGTATGCTCTTCACCATCAACGACTCTCCTTTCTTCGGTAAGGAAGGTAAGTTCTGTACCAGTCGCCATATCGGCGATCGTCTGACAAAAGAGTTGGAGAAGAACTTGGCACTGAGAGTGGAAACACCAGAAGGCTACACAGACCGTTGGATTGTAAGCGGTCGTGGTGTGCTGCACCTGAGCGTGCTCATCGAGACCATGCGTCGTGAAGGCTATGAGCTGCAGGTAGGTCAGCCACAAGTTATCTACAAGGAGATAGACGGTGTGAAGTGCGAGCCTATCGAGGAGATGACCATCAACGTACCCGAGGAGTTTGCCAGCAAGATGATTGACATGGTAACACGCCGTAAGGGCGAAATGACCAGCATGGAGAGCCAGGGCGAGCGTGTGAACATAGAGTTCAATATACCCAGCCGTGGTATCATAGGTCTGCGTACCAATATGCTGACAGCCAGTCAGGGTGAAGCCATCATAGCTCACCGCTTCAAGGAGTACCAGCCTTTCAAGGGCGAAATAACCCGTCGTGTGAACGGTTCACTCATTGCACTGGAGAGCGGCAACGCCTATGCCTACGCCATTGACCACCTGCAGGACAGAGGTAAGTTCTTCATAGAACCTCAGGATCAGGTGTATGCCGGTCAGGTGGTAGGTGAGCATGTGCATGACAACGACATCGTAATCAACGTATGCAAGGCCAAGCAGCTGACCAACGTCCGCGCCAGCGGTACCGACGAGAAGGCTCGTATCATCCCCGCCACCATCTTCTCTCTGGAGGAGGCACTGGAGTACATCAAGGAGGATGAGTACGTAGAGGTAACGCCCAAGAGCATGCGTATGCGTAAAGTCATCCTGGATCACCTGGAGAGAAAGAGAGCTAGCCGCTAACCCCTAACCACCAATTAAAATGGAACACATAATACCCACATGGATGCTGATACCCTTTGTCTGTCAGCTTCTTTGCATAGCAGTGTTTCCGCTGACTAAGCTGGAGCACTGGTGGGAGAACAATACGCACAAGCTGATGGTGTCCTTCCTGTTGGGCCTTCCCGTTGCGGGTTGGCTCTGCTTCAACGGAATGACCCACGAGCTGGAGCACCAGATGGTGTATGACTATGTGCCCTTCATCCTGCTGCTGATGGCCCTGTTTGTGACCACAGGCGGCATCTGCATCAAGGGCGACCTGAAGGCTACCCCTTTGGTGAACTGCGCCATCCTTACGGTAGGTTTCCTATTGGCCTCCTTTATGGGGACAACAGGCGCTGCCATGTTGCTAATCAGGTTGCTGCTACAGACAAACAGCCAGCGTAAGTACACCACACATACAGTGCTGTTTTTCATAGCCATGGTAGCCAACTGCGGCGGTATCCTTACCCCGCTGGGCGACCCCCCATTGTTCCTGCTCTTCCAGAAGGGAACACCCTTTGGCTGGTTCATGGGTATGGCTCCTGAATGGCTGACAACAGGCTTGCTGCTATTGGCTGTGTACTATGTAATGGACAGCATCTACTACAAGCGCGAGTCGCACGAGAGACTGAAAGCCGACGAGGCAGAGCAGGAGAAGATTACCATAACGGGACTTATCAATCTGGTATGGCTGGCATGTGTGATACTGAGCACCATGTTCATCAACAGCACCTACATCCCCGCCATGGCTGATCCTGACGCTCCCTTCTACCTAAAGCTGCTCAGGGAGTGGGCCTTCATACTGATTATCATCCTGTCTATCCTGACAACCAAGAAGACGGTGCGCACCAACAACAACTTCTCCTGGACACCTATCCTGGAGGTTGCCTGTGTCTTCTGTGGCATCTTTGCTACCATGATTCCCGCATTGATGTACCTGCAGCAGCATCCGCTGCCCATCACAGAGCCTTGGCAGTTCGTTTATTGCACAGGATCGCTGTCGGCCTTCCTGGATAATGCCCCTACAGCTATGGTGTTCCATGCTACCGCCACAACGCTGGCAGAGCCGGGAGCCGCCAATCTGGTGGCCGGCGTATCAGAGCCCTTGCTGCGCGCCATATCAATGGGTGCCGTATTCTTCGGTTCTATGACATACATTGGCAACGGACCTAACTTCATGGTGAAGAGCATTGCAGAGCAGAACGGATTCCGCATGCCCAGCTTCTTTGTCTATATGCTGAAGTTCTCGCTCATCATCTGCCTGCCCATCTTCATCATTGTTCAACTGATATTCCTGTAACATTACATGAACGTAATAGACATCATAAACAGCAAACAAGGAACGGCTTTCTCTTTCGAGGTGCTTCCTCCGCTGAAGGGATCGGGAACCCAGAACCTCTTCAACACCATAGAGCGCCTGCGCGAGTTTGAGCCGCGATATGTAAATATCACCACCCACCGCAGCGAGTATGTGTACCGTGAGTTGGAGAACGGCCTGATGCAACGTCAGCGTATCCGCCGTCGCCCCGGTACCATTGCAATCGCCGCCTCTATCCAGCAGAAATATGGCCTGCACGTAGTACCTCATATCGTGTGCAGCGGCAACAACAGAGAAGATCTGGAGTACATGCTGCTGGATCTGCAGTTCCTGGGTGTGAACGACCTGCTGGTGCTGAGAGGCGACAAGGCCAAAGAAGATTCCAGCTTCCAACCCACAGGGGACGGTCCTGCCCACGCAACAGAACTGATTGAACAGATCAATAAGTTCAACAGCGGACAGTTCTGGGACGGAACACCTATCAAGGTGCCCGGCGTACCCTTCCAATACGGTGTTGCCTGCTACCCCGAGAAGCACGAGGAGGCTGCCAACCTGGATGCCGACCTGCAGGTGCTGAAGCAGAAGGCTGATATGGGAGCCCAGTATGCCGTAACACAGTTGTTCTACGACAACGAGAAGTACTTCCGTTTTGCGGAGAAGGCTCGTGAGTTGGGCATCAACATCCCCATCATACCGGGTATCAAACCCTTGGCGAAGTTGAGCCAGCTTTCCATCGTACCTAAGACCTTCCATTGCGACCTGCCCTCTGACCTTTATGCCGAGGCAGTAAAGTGCAAGACGGATGAAGAGGTGAAGCAGGTGGGCATTGAGTGGTGCACGGCACAGTGCAAGGAACTGATGCAGAAAGGTGCTCCCAGCCTACACTTCTATACGGTAAGTGCTGTGGACAGCGTAGCACAGATAGCCAAGAGAATCTATTAATAATAAAAAGAAAATATGGCATACGGATTTCAGCAGGTAATAGCACAGCAGGGTGTAAAAGAGCATCTGGTGCAGATGGTAAGGGAAAACCAACTGCCCCATGCGCTGATGTTCTGCGGCCCCCAGGGAGCAGGCAAGTTGCCCCTCGCCCTGGCTTTCGCCCGCTATCTGCTATGCACAGAACCTACAGACAACGATGCATGCGGACAATGTGCCGGATGCCGTATGCTGGATAATTGGGCACATCCCGACCTTCATTTCTCGTTCCCCGTCTACAAGGGCAAGTCATCCGACCATCCTGTCTCAGACAATTATCTGGATGCCTGGCGCAACCAGTTGATGGAGAATCCATACTTTGATACGGAGATGTGGCTGAACGCTATCAAGGCGGAGAATCAGCAGATTACCTTCTATGTGCAGGAGAGTGATGCCCTACAACGCAAGTTGGCACTGAAATCCAGTCAGGGCGGCCGTAAGGTGGTACTGATGTGGTTGCCAGAGAAGATGAGTCAGGAGGTAGCCAACAAGCTGCTGAAACTGATAGAGGAACCTCCCTTGCATACCTACTTCCTGTTGGTTAGCGAAGACCCCGAGATGGTACTGGGAACCATTCAGAGCCGTGTGCAGAGAATCAACGTGCCCGCCCTTTCAGAAGAGGAGATAGCCAACGCCCTGATGACGCTGCATGCAGTACCTGAGGAACTGGCACAAAACATTGCCCACATCTCACGCGGCAATTATACAGAAGCCCTGAAACGACTGGAGGCAGGCAACGAACAGCAGCAGTTCTTTGAGCTGTTTAAGCAACTGATGCGAAGCAGCTACATGAGAGATCTGCGCGACCTGCAGCAGTGGACACAGAGTGTAAAGGAGTTAGGACGTGAACGTCAGAAGCGTATGCTGGATTACTTCCAAAGGCTGATTCGCGAGAACTTCATCTACAACTTCCACCAGGATGAACTGAGTTACCAGACACAAGAGGAGCAACAATTCAGTCAGAGGTTTGCTCCCTTCATAAACGAGATAAATGTAATAGGAATTATGGACGAGCTCTCTGATGCTCAGCGCGACATAGAACAAAACGTGAATGCGCAGATGGTATTCTTTGACTTCGCCATGAAAATGATAATACTGTTAAAGAGATAATGGAATACAACTATAAATGCGGATGCAGGGGTAGAGGACTCTGCGCCAAAGGCAGTAACACAGGTCACTACGGACAGTTGAACACCTTCAACTACCTGGCTGACATACCTGAAAACCAAGAAGTAACGGACCTGGTAGAGGTTCAGTTCAAGAATACACGTAAGGGCTACTTCCACAACGTCAACAACCTGCCGTTGCAGAACGGCGACCTTGTTGCAGTGGAGGCAACAGCCGGACATGATATAGGCACGGTAACGCTGACGGGCAAACTGGTAGCTTTACAAATCAAGAAAGCCAACCTGAAGAGCAACGAGGAGATCAGACGTATCTACCGTATTGCACGCCCCAACGACCTGGAGCGCTACGAGGCTGCCAAGGCTCGTGAGCACGAGACGATGATCAAGAGCCGTCAGATAGCCAAGGACTTAGGTCTGGAGATGAAGATAGGCGACGTGGAATATCAGGGCGACGGCAACAAAGCCATTTTCTATTACATTGCCGATGGTCGTGTCGACTTCCGCCAACTCATCAAGGTGCTGGCCGAGGAATTCCGTGTACGTATAGAGATGAAGCAGATTGGTGCCCGCCAGGAGGCTGGACGCATAGGTGGTTTCGGTCCTTGCGGTCGAGAGCTCTGCTGCGCCACATGGATGAAGAACTTTGTGAGCGTTGGAACAGGCTCTGCCCGCTTCCAGTACCTGAGCCTGAATCCCCAGAAGCTGGCAGGACAGTGTGCCAAGCTGAAGTGCTGCATGAACTACGAGGTTGACCAGTACATAGAGGCAGGTCAGAAGATTCTGCACAAGGATGTGATTCTGCAGAGTCAGGAAGGCGACTATTACTTCTTCAAGGCTGATGTGCTGAGCGGGATGATTACTTATTCAAGCGATAAGCGTCTGGCTGCCAACCTAGTTACTATAACAGTTGACCGCGCTCAGGAGATTGCAGAGATGAACAAGAAGGGCGAGAAGCCCGAAACCATTGAACTGGGCGGACACAAAGAGGCCGAACGTCCTGTTGACTTGGCTACCCAGGACGACTTGAACAGATTCGACAAGAAGAAAAAGAAGAAAAAGAAGAAGAAACCCCATCACCACAATGAGGGTGAGAACAATACGCAACCCGCAGCTAAGGAGAAGAAGCCACAGGATGCATAAACAGATCTTTCTTCTCTTGATAATTGTTTTTCTGCTGGTAGGTTGCGACAAGAATACGCTGATGCATTCCTACCAGCCCTTGAAAGATAACAGCTGGGACAGAGCAGATACCATACGGTTTACCCTGCCTGCTCTGACTCAGGATGATAATTGCAGTATGCTGGTTGGTCTTAGACTTAACAGCAACTATCCGTATGAGCAACTGGTACTGCAAGTGGAACAGGATTTCCAGCATCCCATTACCCACAGAATAGACACTATCTATTATCAGCTAACCGACGAAAGGGGTAACTTTACAGAGGAAGGGGTTGATTACTTCCAATTCGAATCAGAAGGTTTACCTTTAGATCTGAAGAAAGGGCAAACCGGCGAGATAAGAATCCGTCATCTGATGCACAGAGAGGTGCTGCCCGGTATTATGGATGTGGGCATCCACATCATACGTTAACGCTTCATTCTGTTACGTCCTGCATCTATCCTCAGGAACACAAAAAGCAGGATGGTAAAGCCCCAAAGCGAGGAACCTCCGTAACTGAAGAAAGGCAGAGGGATGCCAATCACAGGGGTTAGTCCCAACACCATGCCCACATTGATGAAGACATGGAACAGAAAGACACTCATCACACAATATCCATATACACGCCCAAAAGTATAGGGCTGCCTTTCCGCCAAATGTATTAGCCTAAGTATCAAAATAAGGAAAAGCAGCAATACCACAGCACAACCTACAAAGCCTTCCTCCTCACCAACCGTACAGAAGATAAAGTCGGTATCCTGCTCAGGCACATACTTCAACTTTGTCTGTGTACCATTCAAGAATCCCTTTCCCTGCAATCCGCCAGAGCCGATAGCAATCTTGGCCTGTATGACATTGTAACCGGCGCCACGCGGGTCATCCTCCAAACCCAACAAGACACGGATACGTGTCTGCTGGTGCGCCTGCATCACATTATTCAGCACAAAGTTAGCCGAATAGAAGAAAGCCAAACTGCCCAGGGCAAACATAGCTATGTAAAAATATCTGGCCAGATTATCCCTGAGGGCACGGTATATCAGATATATGATGGTAACGGCACACACGCCCTGCAATACCCACATAACGTTACACCTAATAATATAACGGGTAAACAGTAATGCCAGAGTCATTACCAACGAACCCCATCCTAAGATGCGCCATGCAATCTGCCTGTTCTTTGTATAAACCCATAGCATCCCTACCGTAAAGATTTGTACGAGTATAAGCACCAATGTCTGTCCCAGAGCCATGTGCGAACTTTCCAACAACTCAACTTCGGAGAATCGCACACCCACCACAAAATAGACAACTGCCGCAACAGCTGAGAAGAGTATGCTGCCTGGCATGCCCTCGCGATAGAGCATCAGGAAGAATGCACTGTACACAAGGGCACTTCCCGTCTCACGTTGCAGCACAATCAGCACCATAGGAGTGAGGACAAGGGCAACGCTTATGACAAAGTCCTTCCATCGCCTGACATCAAACTCGTAGGTACTCATCACTTTGGCCACACAGAGTGCCGTTCCGAACTTGGCAAACTCTGCCGGTTGGATACTGAAACTACCTATCTTAATCCAGGACATAGAGCCCTTGATGTCATGAGCCAAGAAGGGGGTTATAGCCAATAGCACCAGGAACCCTAAATATATAATGTATGAGAGGGATTCTATCAGACGGTCATCCGTCATCAGAATCAGGGTACCCAACAGCAACGAAGTACCAATCCATATAATCTGCATACCACTTCGGGTAGCAAAGTCCACAATGCTTCCCCCTTGGTCAAGATCATAACTGGCACCGCAGACACTCATCCATCCCATAGCCAACAGCATCAGATAGATGAGTATGGTGAACCAGTCAATAGAGCTCAACAGGTTAGGACCTTGGTTTATTTTATTCAGATTCCGTCGCATTGTATATTGTTGGAGTAAAGAGATACTTATGTTCAAAGACATTGGCCTGCTGTTGGCTGCTCTCTGAGAGCTTACCATTGATGTACTGCTCCATCATCAAAGCACCTATAGGAACACCGTAGGTGGCACCCCATGTACCGTTCTCGACATAGACGCAGATGGCAATCTTAGGATTATTGCGTGGAGCAAAGCCCATAAAAACACTATGGTCCTGACCATGCGGGTTCTGTGCCGTTCCCGTCTTACCACACACCTCATACATACTGGTATTAGCTGTTCGACAGGTTCCGCCTAAAACAGCATGACGCATACCTTCTACCACATACTCGTAGTTCTTACGCTCGACCATAGTATAGTGCTTTTTCGTGTACATGGTATCCAATGGCTGTCCCTGAACCTCCTTTACTACATGTGGTATGATGTAATAGCCTCTGTTGGCTATGGTAGCGCCTAAGTTGGCAATCTGCAAGGGAGTCAGGTTCACCTCGCCCTGACCAATGGAGATACTGATAACAGTCAACCCGCTCCAGTCGCCACGGTAGGCCTTATCGTAATACGGAGCGTTGGGAATCATTCCACGTTTCTCGCCAGGCAGGTCAATACCCAGTTTGTATCCGAAACCCATAGATACCATATAATCTTTCCATCTGGTCATAGCATCCTGAACAGTAGGATATTTCTTGCGGTTGCCGAACATATAGTATAGTCCCCAGCAGAAATATCCGTTGCAAGACGTGGCGATGGCAGGAATCAAGGGCAGAGGCGAACCATGACCATGACAGCCTACCGTAAGACCTCTGTTATGGAATCCGTGGCTACATGGATAAGCTGTTCCCGGAGTGATGACGCCCTCCTGCAGGAAGGTCAGCGCCTGACTGGTCTTGAAGGTAGAACCCGGAGGATACTGTCCCATGATGGCTCTGTTGAGCAAAGGCTTATGTGTATCCTGACTCAGCAGGATATGATTCTTACCTCGCTGACGACCTACCATCATCTTGGGGTCATAGGTAGGACTGGATACCATACAGAGTACCTCACCTGTAGAAGGCTCTATAGCGACAATGCTGCCAAGTTTACCTTTCATCAACCTCTCTCCGAGAGCCTGCAACTTGACATCGATACTTAGCCTGAGGTTACGACCGGGAACAGGAGCCACATCGAACTTGCCGTTCTGGTAGTGACCCTTCAGACGGCCACGTGCATCCCTGAGCAGAATCTCCTTACCCTTCACACCACGCAGCTCTTTCTCGTAGCTACGCTCCACACCCAACTTGCCTATATAGTCACCACTCTGGTAATAATCATCTTCTGACAAATCATCAGGATTAACCTCCCCCACATCTCCCAGGATATGGGCGGCATAGGGGTGTCGGTATTGGCGGATGCTACGTTTCTGGATATAGAAACCAGGAAAACGGAAGAGCTTCTCCTGGAAACGGCTGAACTCCTCGGTAGAAAGTTGACTCATAAAGAGTTGCTGGGTAAATTTGCTATATCCCGGATTGCGACGGCTGTCCTTAATTTCCTCCATTCGGCGCTCATACCACTCACGGGTAATGTGCAGACTTTGGCAGAGATCCAGCGTATCAACGCCTATCTGCTCATTCATAATCACCATCACATCATAGGCAGGTTGGTTGTACACCAACAACTCACCGTTACGGTCGGTGATGATACCACGGGCAGGGTATTGAATGCGTTGTAGAAAAGCGTTGCTGTCAGCATTACGCTTGAAGTCGTCGCTCAGCAACTGCAGCATAAACAGCCTGACCAGATAAATCAGTATGATGAGGATTGCCACACCACCCAATATGTATTTCCGTTTCTCTAAATCGTAATTGACAGCCATACGGATGGGAGGTGTTTTATTTTGTTCTTCGGAAAGTCTCAAGGAGCAGAGCTATCAGTACACTACTGACCCAGCTTGTCAGCATCAGTACGATAACATCAGTAATGTGATATAACGAGAAACATTCCATCCCATAGTAAACCACATGGTGGGCCAGGAATATAATCATCGTGTACCTTATGTAGTTGGCAGTTCCCATTGTCTGCATGGTAGGCTTGATATCCTCGGCCGCATCTCTGGGAGCCATCAGCTTCAGCAAGGGCGGCTGTATCAGGGCAGCAAAAGTCATGGCACCACTGGCTACACCGGGTGTATTGCTGAATATATCCACTATCATACCTGTACAGAAGCCCCACAGCAGGACGCCTGCCTTCAAGCTACCCAAAGGCATATACAGTATCATGCAGGCAATGATAATCGGAGTGCCATAACCCGAGATCTGCAGATGATTAAGCATCAGCACCTGGAATGCTATCAACAGCAGCATTACCGACAGCCGTTTTAACAGAGTTATTATCATTGAATTCTGAGCGAGTCTAATTCTTCCTTCATGTGATACTTCAGCACACAGACATTCTGTACATGGGCTATATCCGTACTCATCTGAATCTCCAGCGAGTATGCCAATCCGTCTTCACTGTTATGAATCTGCGCTACCCTACCCAGGAATATACCTGGGGGGAACATACTACTAAAACCGTTTGTCTCTACAATATCACCTATACGGGGCTTGGCGTGACGGGGCACATCATCCATTGACACCTGCAAGGGATTGCCACCGTTCCACTTCATATAGCCAAAGTATTCTGTTCCTCTCAGTCGACAGCTGATACTGCTTCGACTATTCAGGACTGATAGTACAAGAGCATAGTGCGGTGTTACCTTGCTGACAATTCCAACAACACCCGTTCCACTGATAACACCCATCTCGGGCTCAACGCCATCGTTACTGCCTACATTGATGGTTATCAGGTTATCACGCTGTCGGACACTGTTAGAGATAACCTGAGCAGGAATCATCTCTATATCCTTCAGCAAATCCATCTGATATTGCTGCGTGACGGATGTATCCTTTTTCAGTTCCGCCAACTCATGGCGCAGGACGTTCAAGTTGTTCTGTAATAGGATGTTCTGGCGTACAAGGTAAGCATTCTCCTTGCCCAGATTCATATATTGGAGACCTTTTGCTTCCCATTCCAACACCTTCCCAGCAACAGCATTGGCCTGTGTAAACCAAACGCTGCCCTGATAATGGTTGAACTTGAAAAGCATGAATCCACTGAGAACTTCCAAAAGCAGGAAGATAACCCAGTGGACGTTTTGTGATATTCTGTCGAGTAGTTCTCTCAAATTACATCAAGAAGGGGAATTCACGAATATTCTTCAATGCAATACCCGTACCCTTAGCCACGCAGTGCAAAGGATCCTCTGCCACGTGGAAAGGAATGCTAATCTTCTCTGTCAGACGCTTTGCCAGACCACGCAACAGGGCACCGCCACCAGCCAGATAGATACCGTTCTTTACGATATCGGCATACAGTTCTGGGGGAGTCTCCTCCAAGGCGCTCAGGATAGCAGCCTCAATCTTGGCAATGGTCTTCTCCAGACAGTGGGCAATCTCCTGATAGCATACAGGAACCTCCATAGGCAATGCTGTGATACGGTTAGGACCATGAACTACGTAATCCTCGGGAGCATCATCACCCAGGTCGGCAAGGGCTGCACCAACATGTATCTTGATACGCTCTGCCATACGCTCACTGACCTTAACGTTATGCTGACGGCCCATGTACTCCTGAATGTCAGCTGTCAACACATCGCCTGCAATACGCAAACTCTTGTCGGCAACAATACCACCCAAGCTGATTACGGCAATCTCTGTGCTACCTCCACCTATGTCGACAATCATATTGCCCTCAGGTGCCAACACGTCCAGGCCAATACCTATGGCAGCTGCCATAGGCTCGTAAATCAGGTAAACCTCACGACCACCGGCATGCTCCGCGCTGTCTCTAACGGCACGCAGCTCAACCTCGGTACTACCGCTGGGAACACCGATTACCATTCTCATGCTAGGAGAGAACAAACGATTACCAGAGTGAACCATCTTAATCAAGCCGCGCATCATCTGCTCACAGGCATTGAAGTTGGCAATCACACCGTCACGCAGAGGGCGGATGGTCTGGATTTCGGGGTTCGTCTTCTCGTACATCATTTTTGCCTTATCGCCTACGGCAATCATACGCTCGCTGCGGCGATCCAGGGCAACAACGCTGGGCTCGTCAACCACTATCCTACCATCACTGATGATGATGGTGTTAGCGGTACCCAAGTCCATCGCAAGTTCCTTGCTAAGCGAAAACCACTTCATAAATCTTTTCTTCGGTTATATTGGTTAGCGGTTAGGGGTTAGCGGTTAGCGAGACTATCAACTTTTCACTATCCACTGACTCTAAACCCTCAACTCTGAACTCTACACTTTTATTTCTCAAACCAGGCGTGGATAGCAGTGTCATAGTGACTGCTTACGCCGAAGGCACGTGTAGCAAACCAGCGACGATCCTCAATCTCGCTCTGGGCGCCATTCTTCTGCAGCAAATCCAACAGAGGCTTGTACTCTGCCTTAGAGGGAACGATGATAACATCACGGAAGTTCTTTGCTGCAGCACGGATCAGGCTGATACCACCTATGTCAATCTTCTCGATGATGTCTGCTGCGCTGGCACCGCTGGCCACAGTATCCTCGAAGGGGTACAGGTCTACAATCACCAAGTCGATAGCAGGGATTTCATACTGCTTCATCTGCTGCTGGTCGCTCTCCAACTCACGACGTCCCAGAATACCACCGAATACTTTGGGGTGAAGAGTCTTGACTCTGCCGCCCAGGATGCTGGGGTATGTAGTTACATCCTCAACCTTCTGGCAAGGAATGCCCAGGCTCTCAATAAAAGTCTGAGTACCACCTGTGCTCAACAGTTCAACACCTTGCGCATTCAGAGTGCGCAGAATCTCCTCTAATCCGTCCTTGTGGAATACAGATACCAGAGCTCGCTGGATTTTTCTTGTTTCTGCCATATATTATGTTTGTTTGTGCGTACGTGTTATGCTAATGGAGGTGCAAAAGTACACATTTTCTATCAATGAGCCACATTTTTTCCTCCAATTTTTAATAAAAAACAGAAAAATGTGTAACTTTGCCACTTGTAATGAAAAAAACCATAGAGATAACTATGAACAGGTTTGGCCGTTCGCTCCTTATTACACCCATGTTCCTATTCTCCCTACTGACATGTGCTCAGCAGGCTAAGAATCCTGTATGGGTGCGTAATTGGCCCGATCCTACTATCTGGCAGGCAGATGACGGACGATATTACTGTATCGCCACAAGTCCCCGTCGCAGCCTTGTCAGCGATGATCTCTTCAATTGGCGTATGTCGGACATCTCCCCTATCGATTCCAGTTCATGGAGAACCATCTCTAGTATATCGCATAATTTCTGGGCTCCGGACGTTGCCACCGTGAATGGTAAGCGTTTGATGTACATCACCCTTTATAATAGTGCCGAGGACAGTAACATAGCCGTCCTACAGGAGTCTTCGCCCTGCCAGTTCCAGTTTAAAGGAATCATAACAAGGGGGCGTGAAACGGGTATTGAGGACGCCATTGACCCTGAGGTAGTTACCGACTCCCAGACAGGTCAGGTATGGTTGTTCTTCGGTTCCGTAGGTGGTATCCATCGCGTAGAGCTGACAGCCGACGGCCTTTCCATAAAGGAAGGTGCAAAATACGAACATGTAGCCGGCCTGACCGTACACCAGTGCCCCAGCCGCTCACAAGTCTTCGAAGGCTCCTACCTTCATTGGCACAAAGGGTACTGGTATCTGTTTGTAAGCTCAGGTTTCTATGGCAATCACACCTACCAATTGCAGGTAGGACGCAGCAAAGAGCTGACAGGCCAGTTCCTTAATCGCGAAGGCAAGCCTATGATTGAGGGATTTGCCACACCAGTGTTACACAGCGATGAGGGTGACAATTTCTTCGGGCCAGGCCATTGTGGCGAGATTTTCACTGCTGCAGACGGTAACGAATACATCTTTTATCATTGTCATGTACGCGACAGCCATCGTCCAGGAGGACGTCCCCTGTTTATGTCACGCATCCAGTGGGACAAGGACGAATGGCCATATATAGAAGGAGGTAAACCTATTTAATAATGGCTGTTGACGAGAAAAACATAATCCGCGGCCTAATGGAAGGCTCAGAGAATGCATACCGGTATGTATTCAAGACATACTATGGCCCTATGTGCATTCTGGCTGAGAGCATCCTTCTTGACGAGTTTCTGGCTCAGGCCGCCGTTTCCGATGTCATCAGTCACCTTTATGAGGTACGAAGCGAGGTAGAGATCCACACCAACTTACGCAGCTACCTTATGATGAGTACACGCAATCACTGTCTGAATCTGCTCAACTCCAAGACAGTACGTACCGTTCAGACATTCAGTACGCTCAGTGATAACGACACCACGGATATCTTCTCCGGTGTCGATAATGTTACACCACAGGGTAAGCTTCTCGACAGCGAGCTGGAAGGTCTCATGCACGACTGTATAGAGCAACTCCCTGAGCCAATAAAGAGTACCTTTATCAAGAGCCGCTTTCAGGATATGACCTACCGTCAGATAGGTGCCGAAGATGGCGTTTCCGCTAACACCATTAAGGTGCGAATCCAACAAGCATTGAAGCTAATTGAGAAGCGTTTCTCTAAATATTTGGCCATTTTAACATTTTTTATGGTATTAGTTTAACACAGGAGGGCAAAAATTTTGTCATAGATATGAGGACAAGCAAATATAAAAGAATGAGAGACCTTAAGGATATCAGTCTTTATATCATAGATTACCTAACCGGACAAATCTCTGACGAAGGTAAGGAGTTGCTGGCCCAATGGGTACAGGATTCCGATGCAAACCGTCAGCAATTTACCCGCATGCGCGAGGCATGGATTGGTGCTTCCATCATAGAGAGGAATTATGATGGCGAGATGGCGTTTCTCCGTTTCAAGAAACATGTCCTGAACCGCTCTAATGTAACAAAAAGTACATGGTTCATTCGTAACAAGGCAAACATTCACAGTGTCATGAGTTGGGCTGCAGCTATTCTGCTCCCCATTTTGCTTACCTGCACTGTCGTCATGTACTATAATATCACAAACCTGCGTGATGGCCAGATGGTAGCGTCTACAGCAGCTGGCGAGACCTCAACAATTCAGTTACCCGATGGTACTCAGGTAATGCTCAAGGAAAGCTCACAGATTTCATACTCTTCAGCAGATTTTACACGTGGAAAACGTAACATCGAGTTCCAAGGAGCAGGCTATTTCTATGTCACCTCAGATGCAAGCCACCCCTTTACCATTACTACAGAAAAGGAACAGGTTCGCGTGTTAGGAACCGAATTCTATCTGGTCAGCGAGAAAGGCAGCCAGAAGGACGTGCTTTCCTTGGATAAGGGAAAAGTTGACTTTACAGACAACAAGACAGGACAGGTTGTACACATGCAGGCAGGCGACGAACTAGTCTACAACACCATAACCGGTAACACCTACTGCAGGACACGTACAGAAGAAGAGGTTAAACTGGCACAGGAGAACTACAGGAATACAACAGTATCAAGGGCCGTATATGCAGAGTTGGAAAAAATTTCCACAGATCATGAAGGCAGTTATAACATACAACTGAATGTTAGTAAGGCCCTGAGGCCCGGACTTTATCAGGTACGTGTAAATCGCACTTACGACATGGCAAGCTTTGAGCCCGCTGAGGACGCAGCAAAGTTCATGGGTGGTGATGGCAGCGTAGAACATCCCTACCTTATCAGCAATGCTCGTCAGATGTGCAACATGAAGTCGGTTCTCACCCCCTATAAGATGACCTACTTCGCCTTAACTGGCGATATCGACCTTCAGGGCATTGAGTGGATACCACTTAATGACAAGGCAGACGAATACTCACTATGGATAACATTAGACGGACGCGGACATGTTATCCGCAACCTCACCACCACCAGATCATGCTACTTCGGCAGTTTCTTTGGTGTGCTGTGCGGTGTGTGCCGTAACGTTGGATTCGAGAATGTAAACATCTACTGCAACGGCTACGGAGCAGGTGCCATAGCTGGCTATCTGGGACATTCGGCCTATCCTCAGGCATCAGTTGTTGAGGATTGTTATGCAACTGGCAGAGTATGCGGACAGAGTTATGCAGGTGGACTAATTGGAAACATCGGCAGCAAGTCAGTACTGAACAGATGTTACTCTGACGTTGACGTTAGCAGCATCAGCAGCTATGCAGGTGGTCTGATAGGTAAGGTGCGCGCACCATTTGTAATGGAAAGCTGCTATAGCACAGGCAACGTAACAGGTCAGTACGCAGGCGGAATTGTAGCAGGCGGACAGAAGAAGGGCACACCCCATTCACGCATACATGATGTAACAGCCATCAACCGTAGCGTTAACGGTTCACGCCACTCTTATGCTGTCATGCCTATTATAGATGGTGATACTTTGAGCCATGTAGCTCATTCTTCCAACCTATATCTGAATGGCAAACGAATGAATCACGGTTTGTCAGAAAAGGAAGTTAAAGAGCGTTTGAACACCCTTCGCCACACTTGGTACGGCTCAAAGGTAACACTTCCAGCAGAATAATTACAGCAACAGCAAAAATTTCCCCCGAAAAGTTTTGCAGATAGCAGAAAAAGCCATACCTTTGCAACCGCAAACGCAAAAATGGCGGGATAGCTCAGCTGGTTAGAGCGTCGGATTCATAATCCGGAGGTCGTGGGATCGTGACCCACTCCCGCTACAGAAAAGGAACTCAAATCGAGTTCCTTTTCTGTTTTCTGTTATGTTATAACGAGATATTACGTTCCCCCTTTCCTCCAAAAAGACACACCTCCCGAAGAGGGAAGATATGCGTAGCATTTCTTTTCTTAGTACTCCGAGTACCCAAAATACTCAGAGTATTCCAATAATTATGAACTAAAATACTACTTTCTTTCCATTCACTATAAAGACGCCCTTCATGAGTTGTGAATTAACTCCACGACCAGCAAGGTCGTATATCTCCCCTCGGACGGGAGAGAGTCCTTGGGGTACCTCTGCCAATCCATCAGGATCTGGTCCTTCCATCACACGGAAGGTGGAGCCGTCATCAATCAGGCTCTTAGGAGAATCCCAACAACTGAGAGGACCTGTTTTGCCACCAAACTGGTTAAGACACACGCAGGAAGTTCCCGGAACGCGTAGTACAAAGCCATCCTGATTGGGAATCAGATCCCATTCATAGCTACCTTGACGCATAACGGCATTAGAACCAACAAGTGTCAGGACTTCCTTCAAACCAGTAGAGCGATTATATACCTTTACCTTATAGGGATTACCGCTGAAGGCCCATTGGAAGGTAGGCATTGCCAGTGTATCCACGCTCTGCACGGATACAGGATGGTAAGGTTCCGTAGCAGCCTTGCCTACCATATATTCCGTGCGAATGGTCATGTTATACCATTTGGCATCATTCTCGGAGGTAGTAAAGTCAAACGGTCCCATCCACACAGCATCGTAATCTACAGACGTATCATCCGTAACCATATACGGATGTGTGCCGACTGGATTCAGCATCACAAAGGCATTCTCCCATTCCGATGGCGGATCAGGCATATCAGCTCCGTAAGGCAGTTTCTTCGTTTCGGAAGCAATGAACTCGCCTGCGTAATAGAGGTTCATCGTTACAGCCAGCATACTGTTCTCAGCAACAAGCAAAGCTTCCGTAGGGTCAAAGTCACCCACCTCCGTTATCATCCAGCGGTCGCCTGGATCAGGGGTTCTATAGTCGTTGATGACAATTGTACTGGTGTTATTGTTGAACCACTTAATATCCTCGTTTACTGTGAGTGTACTCATCATATAGAGGTATTCACCATCAGGATAGGAAGGATCAAAGTAGATGGGCGAGCCCAAAGCCTCTATCCACTCACCATTCGAGGCGGTACCCGTTCTCAGATATTTCTTCAGGTAGGGACTGTAGAGGTAGTTGTTACCCTCTATATTGATGATAGCAAACTGCTTTTCTGGTTCTGTAACCGTCCACCAGGCTGACTGTCCTGCCTCCAAACCTTTGCAGTCATAGCTAAGTATCAGATCGCCACGCGGACAGGAAATGGTGTACAACTTGTTGTTGGCAAACTCAACGGGATCTACAGGCTCAGGCTTGGAAGGACGGACATCATCCAGAATATCCTGATAGATACAGTTAGCACGTGTATCCAGCCAGTTGGCAGCGTCCTTGGCCTGCTGCGCATAATCCGTCCTGTCGCCCCACTTGTTGCGATTGCTATTGAAGGAATTGCAGGCAAAGTCGTAGTAATCCTGGCAGTATTCCTTCAGTTCCTCCAGATTCTCATCCAGGAACTTCTTCCACAACTGTTTGTATAGTTCGCACATGGGTTCATAGTTCCAGCGAAGATCCTGAATGAACTGCTTCACCTCGAAGTTAGGCATATTAATCCAGTAGTTACTGGTGGCGTTCGCCTGGAAGTAAGTACGGTTCTGCTCGTAACCGAAGCCCCAGTCGAGATCCCATACAGGACCGAAGATGTACTTGCTGGAATCATTGTCGAAGTTCTCACGGTAGCAGAAGGTACTCTTGGGATGATAGAGCTCGAAGTTGCAGATAAGCTCGTTCACCATAAGGAAGCGTGACAGTTGCTTTATATCAACATATCGTGAGATGTCCTTTTCCTTATTGAGTGTCTGCATGAAGCTATTGAAGCTATTCCGGATTACATCCAGCGTCAGGGAAGTCGTACCCTCATCGAACTCAGGTTCCTTGATGTTGATGGGCAGGTTGTAAGGCTGCGAGCGGAACTTCTGTCCTGCTGGCTCATCGTAATAAGAATCCAGTTCAAGCAAGGCTGCTACCGTCTCGTCATCGAGGTCAACGCTGTTGTTGGCAAGACCCACCTTCTCCGTCAGGTTGTAACTGCCACGGTATTCGCCATTGAGATATAGATCTACAGGCACGATATGGTTGGCAGCCGCTGTTCCTATAAGGTTGGCAGCCTTCATACCTATGGCGTTCGTCATCAGCGAACCGCCGATACCGTTAGCCAGCAGCACCCAGTTCCTGCCCTTGGTCATGCCAAGGGGCTTCACCTTTTCTTCGAACTTGATGCGGTAGGGTTTCTTGGCCCATCCCCAACTACTATTACCCCTTCCTTTTATTTGCATGGTGGTTTCTGCCATAGAGGGGAAAATGCCGTGTCCGTCTATGGTGATGGTGGCATCCTTGAAATAATCCCTGCTGGTAATAGCCTGTCCGTCAACTGTATTGATATAGATTGTAGGCACCTCTGCCCTATCCGTCAGCCAGTCAACATGAACGCGGACAACCCTTCCGTAGGGTTTTTGGAAGTATTTGTTATCTTCCTCAGGGGTAAGAATGGTATAGCCGTTTCTGGTGACTACATAATATATGTCCTTGTCGAAACGCAGACGGCTTTCCTTGCTTGTCTGAATCTGTCCGTCAACATACGCCAACACATTCTCATCTGCCACTTGGAACGAGGGCGTGAGGCGTTTGCCTATGGCAGCAACCGTCACAAAGACGGTATCGCCCACCATTTCACCATTCGCATCAGTGAAAAGCTGGTCGTTGAACTTGTTATTGAACTTGAACGACTCAAAGGCAGGAAACACGGGTCTCTTCTCGCTTACGCTATCTACATTAGAGAGGTTATAGGTGTAAGTCGCGCCAAAGCTAGTAGTGATAACCAACTTGCCATCGGCCTCCTTATAGTCTGTAACATATTTCAGCGGATAGGCCTCCATCCTACCATCGGAAAGATAGACATGCAACGCCTCTGGGAAGGTAGGCATAGCCGTAGGATCAGGAGTAGGATCTATAATTGGGTCAGGAATATTGCCCTTCTTCTGGAAGACATAGCGCTCGTTGGCACCGTTGCCGCCACTTCCCCTGTAGGTACCAAGCATATTAGAGCCGGAACGGAGATTCCAATAGTAGTCGGTACTTACGGTACTCTGTACACTGTATGCGCCATCGGTACCTTCAATGATATTCCAGTATTCCGACTGGTCGCCCAAGGGGTCTTTCGCCAACGTCATATACTTATAGTATTGGTCTACACGCTCTGCAGTGAAGACCAATAGCTCACCTGATGCCTGGTTGCGGATGGTATAGCCTGACTGCGTGTTGGTAACCACCCAGTAGGCATCGTCTGTTTTGTCCTGCTCGTCAGTTACATAATATATATAAGGGTCCACATTGTGATAGGCACCCAGTCCCAAATAGCCGTCCTGTTTTGTACAGGAGATGGAATAAACGCCATCCTCTATGGGAGTATCTGCGAATATATTGCAAAGGCATCCTAAAAGAAAAATGCACAGGAGAGAGAATCTTGTTTTCATGCGATCTTTTCAAGTTAACGACCGCAAAGATAGCGTTTTTTAGGATGCGAACAAAGAAACGGCACAAATATTTCCCTATAGGGAATTTGCTGTATCAATTTTTTTTTTGAAAAAGTGTAGTTTTCCTGTAGTACCCTGCGACAAACGTGTAGAAAGAAGTTAAACCAATAAACATTACTACAATGAAAAAGTTTTTATTTTGCATGACAGTGTTACTGACCGGCGGTTTCAACACAGTATTTGCCGAGAGCGAGGCTCCCGCAACAGAAGCAGTTAACAAAGTTTCGCTGATACAGCAGCCACTCACACCCGGACATATCGTAAAGAATGTACCCAACACACAGGGATTCACACGCTATACCCTATCCAATGGCGTTACGGTACTCTACCGCCATGACAGCCAGAGCACCAACGAAATCACCATGTATGCCCTGAGCAACGGAGGCACTTCACTGTACACCAATATCCTGCCAGCTAACCTGAAGGTATTGAATGAATGTCTGGCAGTAAGCGGATTAGGCGACTACAGCGAGAGCGAGTTGCACAAGACATTGGCAGGACGCAAGGTTAGCGTAACCCCCTACATCGGTCTGTACGGAGAATTCATTTCCTCAAGTGCTGCACCCAAGGACCTGGAGACAATGTTCCAGCTGAACCACATGTACTTCACCTCCCTGCGTACCGACCTGACAGCCTTCAACACATGGCGAGAGAATAAGCGACAGGAGCTCTCTAACAAGAAGAGCGAATCTGCCTATGACCTGACTAAAAAGGAACTGGACGTCATCAACTACGATGTAGTGATGCAGGTAGTGGCACAGCGTTTCAGCAACGCAGGCGATTTCACCTTCGTCATTACAGGTAACATCACAGAGGATGTCCTGATTCCTCTGCTGGAGAAATATATTGCATCGCTACCGACAAGCAAGAAGCACGAGCATGCCAACTATCGTGCATACGAGAACGATACTACATTTCGTATTTCATAAGACGCTCGTACTCTACCTCTTTGTCTAGCACTTCAAGGAATTCGTCGAGGACGCTCTGATCAATGTCGCCCAACTCGAATTCCTTGACTGCGTCTTTACGGATCTCAGCAATCCAGGCACGTCGGGCCGTGATGTAATCTTCCATCACACGCTCGGCGTCTGCTTGTGTTATCTCACCCTCTATACCATAGTATTCACGAATCAGGCGGTAGCTCCATGCCCAACGGTACTCAGAGTAGTTACGGTTGGCGGTTATGAACTCCTCGCGGATGGCAGCTATGGAATTCAGCTCACCGCTCTTGATGGCCTCTACGATACGCTCTTCCTCGGTAACGGGAATGAGCAGACCGCTCAGGTCGCTCCACTTGCCTGTTCCAACGCTGGAACGGGGGACCTCCAGGATATGACGTTTCATGACGGCCCCCATATAGATGCGCAAGGCTATATCGTAGTACTTGATACCCTTCTTCAGGGAAGAGTTTTTGATAACATAGTCATGGAAGTTATATGTTGCCACATCACCAGAGATCTCACGCAAGCCTTCCAACGTGCGCTTGGCCACCATGATGCCACCTACGGAGAAAGGTGAGAGCCAGTCGAAGTTGACAACGGAGTTGCGAGCTTCATCGGGGCGCTTGTCACGCTTGGGCCACTTACGGATATCGCGGTACAAACCTACGGTAGTAAGGTTACGACCAGGAATCAGATACATCTCGTCGCCATAGGCAATCAGATACGAGAAGGGCAGCTTGCGTGTATCGGGATGGTGCATCAGCTTACCAAAGCAGACGCTGAAGGTACCTATGTGGGCAGGCATCAGGATATAGCTGCCACTGGCCGTCTTGGTACCACGGTCCAGTACGCCCCAGTGCATGGGTCCCATCTTGTAGGCGTGGTTGGAGAAGTTAGTTGCAGAACCTGCATTATAGAAACTGAACATACCGCCAATCAGCAATGAACTCTTGTGGTGACTGGCTGAGAAGGGTCCACAGAAGGCAGCACAGGCCTCACCGTTGCTCATGTAGCAGTTAGCAAAGAACAGGCTGCTCTCTGCCGTGAAGCCGTCAGTGATTACACAAGCCTCACCCACAAAGCAGTTTTCCAACTTGGCATTGTTCAGAACAGAGGAACCGTTATAGATTACAGAGTTCTCTGCAATCACACCGACACCAATCTTAACAGTCGCACCAGGCATACTCTTCAGGGTACAGTCCTGCAGGCGCAAGGCACCGTCAATCTTACAGCCATCACTGATGTGGCAGTTGATGATAGCCGTTGTATGTGTGATGCGCACATCGTCTCCTATGGTGGTAATGGGTTGACTGGTCAGTTCTATCTTCTTCTGAATCATGGAGCGGACAGCCTGAGTGAACTCCTTATCGTGTTCGTACTTCACCATCAGACTGGCCAACTGTGAGTTCAATCCGTCGAAGATCATCACGTTGCCGTCGCCCACCTCATTCAGTACGGAAATAACCGTGCCCTGTCCAAAGGTGGCACCAGTGATGGTGTTGATGGTTCCCACGTGCTCAATCAGACAGTTATCTCCGATAACGACGTTACGCAACGTGGCGTAGCGGATGCCGGAATGCTTGCTGAAACCAGGAGCTACCTCAACGTCCTTCTGGAAGACACCTAAGGTGACCTGTCCGTAGAACTCTACATTATTTATATACTGGGGAGTAAATCCATCCTTGACCTGAATGGTCGACCAATCTTCTGCTATACATCCTTGGTTAGTGAGGATGGTAATCTCTTTTTCTGTCAGATTTCTCATATATGGTTAATTTAAACTTTGTTTTCTATTTTTTGGAGGCGGCCTCTTTATTTCGTTATGACGTTACAACGTTATAACGTTATTACGAAGGTTGGCCGCCAATGAATTCCCTGGCGGTCTCTATCATGGTGTCTATGCCTTGGGCGGCTTTCTCCGTATCCAGGGAACAGGGGATGTCCGGCGCTATGCCAAACTCTATCTGCTGTTTCTTTGCATCAAAGCTGGGGCTGGCGCTGAAGCGGACGCTCCATCCTATAGGCAGCTCGCTGCTGAAGGGAAGGCCTGAACCGCCACCTGTCTGATCGCCCATAATGGTGACAAGGGGCATCTCCTTCATGTCACGCACAAAGGTATTGGCAGCACTATAGCAGGAACGGTTGGTGAGTACCACGCAAGGCTTCTGCCAACGCACACCCTTGCTGGGTGTTATGTACTCAGGCTCCAGAGCCGAGAAGTCGTTACGACCTGTGCCTGTCTTATGCGAGCGGTAACCTACCAACACCTTCTCATTGGTAAACCTGCTGGCTAGCTTGGTCTCGTTGTCCAGGTTGCCGCCTCCGTTGCCTCTGATATCCAGAATCATACCGTTACACATACGCAGAGAGTAGAACATATCATCCAGGTTGCCCTCTCCAATCCCGTTCTGGAAACTCTCGTACACCACATAGGCGATGTTGTCAGGCAAGATGCGGTACTTCAGTCCTGATGCCAGGTTATAGTCGGTCTGCAGATAAGCATCACGCAACTCCTCGTCCAGGTTCAGGGGGTAGTCCTCCTTCCACGACCAGTTCCTACCCAAATCCATACTGCTGGACAGATTCACGTGCCCGTCCTTCAGTTCACCCAGCATCTGGCATAGTACCTCAAAGAGTTGGGCACGTGTCATCTTGGGATTCAAGCGGGCGCTGTACTTGGCATGTATATCGTTCCATGAGATACCCAGCTCCGCCTCCTTGTAATCCAGGAAGCAGTATCGCTGATCTATGATGGTCCACAGGGCATCCAGATTGCCCTGAGGTGTCTCGTCATATTCCGACTCCCCCCTCTGGCAAGAGCAGAGGCCCAGCACAAGAGCAAATAGTATGAGCAGTTTATCTTTCATTGCGCTTTAGAATCTTTAAATACCTGACATAACCAATCATGAAAGAGTGTCCCACATCATGCATGCGGATGCCGTTGACATGACTCTGGCGCACATCTCCCATATAGCCGAAACGCAGGGAGGCACGATTGAACTCCAGATCCAGCGTCAGCAACTGTCTGAAGCAGAGTGCATTGCCAGGATGCGAGAAACAGACGTTATGGTCGCGACTGCCCTCAGAGATATCATAGTAACTCTGTCCGAACTGAGGACTGAACATACACCCCATCAGTGGCAGGTCTGCCTGATAGTTCAGTCGGACAGGCAACTTACTGATCTTGAACTTATAGCAACCTCCTGCAGAAGCAGATATATCAATACCCAATCTGCCCTGAGCAGGATTGTTGGAGTTGCGTGCAATGTATAGGAACCCCAAATCTGCTCCCAACAAGCCTCCGGCCTTTAGCGACAGACGGTCAGAGAGTCTCCAGTGGTAATGCCAACCAGCATCGTAAGCCAGACGTCCGCCCCATGCCGTTGCCGTACGGGCAGGATTCTGGGTATGGGAATAGACTCCCTGGAACAGGCTCTGGAAGGAGACGTTGCCGTCGGCCCATTTGGTAAAGCGTTCCCTCGACGTCAGGAAGCTAAGCTGGTATCCCGTATATTCCATGGGGGAAAGGTAGGTATCCAACTGATTGCTGTATCCAACGCCAAACAGCACACCTGCCTGCAGGGGTCTTGAGAGGGAAGTATCGCTACCCTTCTTCTCCTTACCGCTAACCAGAGCGGTATAATCCTGTGCCGCAGCCATCAGGGCAAAGAGGCAAAGGAACGTTAGCGAAAATAATCTCTTAATCTTTGAAGTTTCGGTTGTTAACAAAAACCTCAAAAACCCCTCTTCCGATGTCTTTATTCTTCGAGTATCAGTGCTGACGTCAACGATAACTGCAAAAATCTTATATATAAGACCTTGGAAGATGTTTTTTAGTGCGAAGCACGGGGTTTTTCCACCATGATGGATGAGTTTTGGAACAAAACCGTACTGTGCTTCTGGCTTGTGCGAGAGCTTGCTCTCAAGCACATGGGCGGAAGTACAATACGTTGGGCCATAGGCCTCAGCCATCATGAGTGGGGTTTTTATGGTTTTTGTCTTTATCATATCAACTTCTGAAAGTTGAATTAATCATCAAACAAATGTAATTGCCCGTTCATCTCGTCAGCTACATCCTGCTGGCTCTTGCCCTCGAAGTCGTCAGCCACATCATCATCCTCCGGCATCTCAACCTCAGCCTCATTCTCAGCGGGTTCGGGTTCGGGATCAGGGAAACGGGTGGGTTCCAGTTCCTCCACCTTAGCCACATTATTGGTGGTGACACGCTTACCACGTGCCTTGAAACTCTTGACGGAGATAAACTCCTCTGCATCCACCTCGATGGGTTCGCGGAAGCTGTCGTTGCCGCCCATAGTAACCAGCAGGCGGGGGAAGGCCACATCCGTAAGGATGAGCATCTCATTATCGGGGTTCTCGCCCAGGAAGTTCTGTCGGCGAGTGGTAGCCTCCATGCTGAAACGCTTCACATACAGGAAGCCGCTCTGGTCCTTATCGAAGAGAGCCACCGTCCATATCTTGTTGGCATTGTACTTCTCTATGCGCAGCAGGTTGTCCTCGAAGTGGTTGTTCACATCAAAGTTGGTCAGGTAGAAGTCGCCACTCTTCAGAATCACCAGAATCTGATCGCCGCTATTGAACTCACCCAGGTAGTTGCCCTGCTCGTCGTAATTCAGACGCTTCACATCAGGATCGAACCATACCTTACGTCCACCCAGGGTACTGAGGCCATGACTCTTCAGGGTGATTCTGCTGACATCCAGCTTGGTCAACATGTTACCCATACTCTGACGACCCTTGATGGCCAGTTCAGAGAAGTCCTTGTCAAAGAATACACGCTTCAGCTTGGGGTTGGGCTTCAGGATAACCTTGATGACCTCGGCCTCTCCGTTGGGGTTGGCTGTGAAGTAGAGCACCCGACTGCCAGGCTTGCCCTGAGTCAGGTCATACTCACGATCTCGGGTGACGCTGGTCACATTAAAGCGCTTAATATAGCAAATGCCGTTCTTGCCGTCGCGGTACACCACATTGTAGATGGTACGTGAGTCGCTCTTGCGGAAGATAGCCAAGTGTATGATCTCGGCCTTCTTCTTCTCCGCCTTGCTGCGCTCCGTCTCGCCCACGAACAACTTCTCGGCTATGCGCACTACCTTGTAGGTTCCGTCCTTGTAGAAGACAATCACATCATCGATATCCGAACAGTTGCAGACGAACTCGTCCTTCTTCAGTGATGTTCCTATGAAGCCCTCCTCACGGTTGATGTACAGCTTCTCGTTAGCCTCTACCACCTTGGCGGCGCTGATATTGTCGAAGTTACGGATCTCCGTCAGACGCGGATGATCCTTACCGTACTTCTCCTGTATGAAACGGAACCAGTCGCAGGTAACCTCCACCATATTGGCCAGTTCCTTGTCTATCTGCTTTATCTCGTCCTTGATGCGGGCGATGTTCTCCTCGGCCTTGTCCTTGTTGAACTTCAGGATGCGTGCCATCTTGATTTCCATCAGACGTAGGATATCGTCCTTGGTCACCTCGCGTACCATCTTGGGATACCAGGGTGTCAGACGCTCGTCAATCCACTCGCAGGCAGCATCCATGGTCTTGGCATTCTCGAATTGCTTGTCCTTGTAGATGCGCTCCTCAATGAATATCTGTTCCAAAGAAGCAAAGTGCAAAGCCTCCAGCAGCTCACCCTTGCGAATCAGACGCTCCTTCTTCAGCAGGTTCAGGGTGGTGTCTACGTTGCTACGCAACACATCGCTGACAGAAAGGAAGCAGGGTTTCTTATCTTCTATGACGCAACAATTGGGAGAGATGCTGATCTCACAATCCGTACAGGCATAGAGGGCATCTATGGTCTTGTCGCTGCTGGCACCTGGAGTCAGGTGAATCAGAATCTCTGCCTTGGCAGCCGTCAGGTCCTCTACGTTACGAATCTTAATCTTACCCTTCTCGTTGGCCTTCAGGATACTCTCTATGAAAGTGCTGGGTTTGCTGGCCGTACCTGTTGTCTTACCATAGGGAATCTCTGTGATGGCCAGCGTCTTGTTGTCGCGCTTCTCTATCTTGGCACGCACACGTACTACGCCACCACGCTGCCCGTCGTTGTAACGGGACACGTCTATGCTGCCTCCCGTTGGGAAGTCGGGATAGAGATGGAACTCCTCGCCGTGCAGGTACTGGATGGCAGCCTCGCAGATCTCGTTCAGGTTGTGGGGCAGAATCTTACAGTTCAGACCTACGGCAATACCCTCGGCACCCTGTGCCAACAGCAAGGGGAACTTAACGGGCAGGGCAATAGGCTCCTTGTTACGACCGTCGTAAGAGAGTTTCCACTCTGTGGTCTTGGGATTGAAGACAACATCCAGGGCAAACTTGCTGAGGCGTGCCTCGATATATCGGCCGGCAGCAGCATCATCGCCTGTGATGATGTTACCCCAGTTACCCTGGCAGTCAATCAGCAGGTCCTTCTGTCCCAACTGAACCAGGGCATCCTTGATACTGGCATCTCCGTGGGGGTGAAACTGCATGGTGTGACCCACTATATTGGCCACCTTGTTGTAACGGCCATCGTCCATACGCTTCATAGAGTGCATGATACGACGCTGAACGGGTTTGAATCCGTCGCCGATATGGGGGACTGCTCGTTCCAGAATTACGTAAGAGGCGTAATCCAAGAACCAGCTTTGGTACATTTTGTTAAGGTGATGGGTGATCCCATCCGTCATAGAAACATTATCTGTCATTAGAATTTATGCATTATTGCCTGCAAAAATACAAAAAAGTCAGATAAAGTCCAAACCTAACACCCTTTCTTCTATTTATTTTGGGCGATTTCTTTTCTGAGCACTCTTCCCCTCCCCCATTACCCGTCGCCTGTTAAAGTATGTTATTCAGGATGAGATTTTCCGTTAATTCCGAAGTTTTAAGAGAAATAATAACTAATTTTGCCACAAAATACAAACGATATGAAAAGATTATTAGCATCCTTGTTTCTTGTTATGGCTGTATGCTGCCATATCAGTGCCCAGAACAAACCAGAAAGTGCTCCCAAAGTCATTTCCGTCTTCAATCAGGAAGTCAGCAATACCGAGTATAATACATACTATAATTTCAGCTTTGATGTAACGTATACTGGTGCCACGTCAATCACTATCGGTGTAGAAGAAGAATACAATCCCTATTATAAAACCTACGTAATTAATGAGACGTCTCCAGCGCATGTCAACCTCACATATCTGAACAGAGGAAGGCTGACGTGGGTGGACATTATTGCAGAAAATGAATACGGAAAGGACACACTAACCATAGAGATTCCCGTTATGACAGATGGCATTGTGGATAGATTGACTTCCATAGACAAGAGTCCTGCAAAGACTGATCATATAGACATCTACTCCCTGGATGGCCGATTCATAAAACGGATCAAGAACCTCTCTGAACTTTCAAGCTACCACGGCCGCACCATATTGCTGCAATATTACAACAACAAGAACCAGTTGATCCGTTCCAAGAAGATCAGCCTGAAATAGCGCTTATTTTAGAATCTTTGAGGTACGTACAACCTTATTTCCCTTGCAATACGCCAACACATACATTCCTGGCAAAAGAGATTGTATGGCTGAAACATCGGAAATGGTTTTCAGATATTCTCCGTCTGCAGTATAAACCTTAATCTCAGAATAGACATTGTCATCACCCACGGGATTGTCTATAGCCGTCTGCTGATCATCAAACGGTGGCAATTCTATTGTGTAGACAGTTCTTCCATATTTATTTATGGCCTCAATGTCAATCCATGCATAATATGGAGATGTAATATCTCTGCATACAAAACGACCAGAATAAGGTTTCTTTAAAAACTGGGTCATTTTACCAGAACCATATTCTTCTTCCACTCCTACATATACGTAATCAGCTCCTTTGTATTCTGCCGAGCAAAACGCATTATATGAATCATAGCCTTCAATCTTTTGTGTCTCGCAAGTCACATTTGATATTAGCGGTTTAAGATCTATAGTAACATCCAATTGCAGATCAACGGCATGTCCGTCCAAGATGCCAGAAAACCTGATCTTGCCACAGATAATGCCATCCTTGCTAATTGTAAAATCATCAGGATTAGATAACGAATCAATATCAAAAAACAAACCATCCTCTGCACTTTTGACTACTGTCTCCTCGCCATTACTTGATGGAAGAACAAACGCCCATTTGCCATCCGTGATGTTGTCCCTACCCTCGCCATCAATACGGAAAGAATGCGAAATGTAAGCTGACGCCAATCCAGATTCTGGAATATCGTTACCAGTAATAATCAGGTTAGCTATTCCCTGCGAAAGAACATTCTGCGGGCATAACAGGCCTATCAAACAAGCCAGCACGCCAAACCTAACATGTGCAAACAACAACGCATTAAGTAGTTTCTTCATAATAAATATCTAAATAGCTATGCAAATGTACAATAAAAAAGAACAACACATAAACATATCGCTCTCAAAAGTATAATGCCGTTATGGTTATTTAACAATAAGCCATTCCCCCTCCCCCGAGTCTATACGTGCAGACTCCCCCAGGTAACACGTGAGACTCCCCGTGGTAACACGTGCAGACTCCCCCAGGCTGCAAAAACTCGAAAGCATAAGATTCAAATCAAAAAGTACATAGTGGGGTATATGTTAGGTACATCTTGGGTATATGTTCACCAAACATATACCTCTCCTCTTCTTCGAGAACCATCGGGGATAGAGCCAGAAAGATTCTTGACAAAACAAAGAGAACCATAAAAGGCTGTCTTTTTCTGTATAACCAAGAAAAACTTTCTCCCCAGTTAGGGAAATTTTTCTGCCTAGTCAGGGAGGAAAAATCCCATTGAACATTACACATGGAGCATTGAATATTGTTTTAGGGAAAAATATTTACAAAGAGAGAAACGGCGGTAATCGCCGTTAAACGCACTACTAATAGAAACAATTGTTACTACTAAGAGAAAAAAATGCGGCCATTAATAGTAACAAAAATTCCCCCTAATAGGCATTAGAGGGAATTCCAAAAAGAAAATTGACACTATAGTTATTTTAAGAACTTGTGACCGTTATGAATGTAGAATCCCTTTTTAAATGAAGAATCTATTCTGCGACCGAGCAGGTCGTAGATAGCATCATCATTACTGGGGTTCTTCTGAATGGAAGGAGCTTGAATGGCACTTGTCATTTCCCTGCCCGTGAACTGACCCATGAAGAAGATGGTGCCTGTGCTCTGCTCGCTGATAATGTAGATAAACGGGCGGTCGGCGTAGAAATAAGGAGTAATGGCTGTCTTTTCAACTTCGATCACGGTGACGGCTGCAGCCTCTGTACCTTCCTCATCCAATTCGATAGCAGCCTTCTGGAACATATTGCTGATATATACATCACTGTTACAGAAGTAAGGGAACTCTGCCCAAGGAGTAAAAGCTGTTATCATACCCAGCTCCTTCATAATATCAACAAGAGGAAGGAATGTGTCGGTTTTAATGCGTGGTAACTTTAAACTTATCTCATTCTTCCATCCCTTGAAGTTCCAGTTGCTTCCATTCAACTGGCTGAGCACATCATCAATGCTCTTACCCTCCTGAGGCAGAAAGATGGTCATCTTATAAGCTCCATTGCCATAAGGCAGGTGAATTGCCTGGTAGAGGTTGTTCCATGTGCTTTCATACTCCACTCCACTTTGCTGCATCATAGGCACAGCCTCACCACCATTGAAGGGCTCTTCCTTGGTGTATTCTTTGTCGAACTTATAGGTCCATGCACCCTTGAAGTAAAGGGCATTCAGCAGATAGCTAACAGCATCTACATTGAACGTTTCTTCATCGAAAAGCATTGGTATCATACCATGTGTACGATCATTGGCCCATCCATTGATGATACCCATTGCCGCCTGCTTCTCATAGAAATTGAGCGACTGAGGCTCTGCATCGTAATACTGGTTGGCCTTATCTATAAAGCCTTGTTGCAATATACAGTTCTGACCACTGTTCACATAGACGGTATTGGCAATCTCTGCAGCAGTAGTGTTATCCAATGTGGGAGCCTCTGTCAGCATTTTACGGCAGAAGGCATTGATGGCATCAGCACCTGCCTCGCCAAAGCCTAGAACCTCGTTAATCTCCTTCTGCGTCTGGCCGGCAGCTCCGTTATTCATCAATCCCAAAGCATAGGTGATGCTCAAAGGCGACATTATACTATTACTCACGCCACGAGCCTTGCGGAAGAGGTTGAAGGCAAAGTCGTTGCTGTTCTCCACTAGTTGACGCTCTTGAGTGGTCAACTCAATTTTCTTTGGTTCATTTTCCTGAGCGAAAGCCAGGAAGGAAGCGACCATAAACGCAACACTTAAGACAAACTTTTTCATAATCTAATGCCTCTTTTAAAAAAAATATTTATGTTTTCTGAGGCAAAGATATGCGATTCAACTATCCGAGCCAAGCAATTCTACTCCCAACTACTCCCAACTTTTTGTTAAATAATATTAACAGACACAACAAAACACTCACTTAATCATAAGTTTGAAACAGTTGTCTCTAAATAACTCATGCTTGAGAATAAAAATAAATGAATTTATTTTGTACTCCGCTCACTTATTCGTACCTTTGAGAAAGAATCTCGAAAGTACTACCGTTCGGGAATAAAAATAAAAAGTTGATTTTTATTTTGTATTCCGCTCACTTATTCGTACCTTTGACTTCGCCGAAGGTACTTTCGCTCGGATTTTCTCAAATGAATTTGGAAAATCTCTCACTTATTCGTACCTTTGAAGGCTTTTTTACTTCAAACATGGCAGAAAAAGAGGAAATAACCGAACGCGTGCGTGCTCTGCGCACATATATGCAGGAGAAAGGGCTGCAGGCCTTTATCTTCCCTAGCACCGACCCCCATTGTGGCGAATACGTGCCTGAGCATTGGATGACACGCCAGTGGATAAGCGGCTTCGACGGTAGTGCCGGAACAGCAGTCGTGACGCTGGAGGATGCTGCCCTGTGGACGGACAGTCGTTATTTCCTAGCTGCTGCCGACCAACTGAACGGCACCCCCTTCTGCCTGATGAAAGACGGATTGGAGGAAACGCCCACCATCAGCCAGTGGCTTGAGAGCAAAATTCAAAATTCAAAATTCAAGGTTCAAAGCTCAGGAAATTCTCAATTCTCAATTACACCCAAGGTGGGCATTGACGGTTGGGTGAATACGATGGCGGATGTAAGAAATCTGATGGATGAACTTCAGAAAACCAATCTAAAACTCGACATTGGAGGCGACCCAGTTGATGAGCTTTGGAAGAACCGTCCCAGCATCCCCACCAACCCCATAGAGATACACCCCATAGAATATGCGGGCGAGACTTGCCAAAGCAAGATAAACCGACTGCGTGAAGCCCTACAACAAGCAGGAGCAGAAGGAACTATTGTCAGTCAACTGGACGAGATTGCCTGGCTACTGAACCTTCGCGGAACGGATGTGCATTGCAACCCCGTCTTTGTGGCTTATGTACTGTTGACACAAAATGAGGCTACTCTCTTTACCAACCCTGCAAAGATAACACCCGAGGTAGCCAGCTACCTTAAGGAGAACAATATAAACACCCTACCCTACGCTGGTATCACAGAGACGCTGAAGGCTTACAAGCCTGAAACATTGCTCCTTGACCCCAACACCAGCAACTGGAACTTGCAGGCTTCGCTGCCTGAGAATTGTAGGATTGTGGAGCACAACTCGCTGATTGCCCCCATGAAGGCTATCAAGAATGAGGCTGAGATCAGAGGCTTCCGCAACTCTATGATTCGTGATGGTGTGGCGATGGTGAAATTCCTGCATTGGCTGAAGCCCGCAGTGGCAGCAGGCAACGAAACGGAAATCAGCATCGACAAGAAGCTAACAGCCCTAAGAGCTGAGCAGAAACTCTTCCGCGATATATCCTTCGACACCATTGCAGCATACGGTCCGCATGGTGCCGTCGTTCATTACGAGGCAACACCAGAGACCGATGTAAAACTGGAGCCTAAGGGTCTGTTGTTGCTGGACAGCGGTGCCCAGTATCAGGACGGCACTACAGACATCACACGTACCATAGCCCTGGGCCCGCTTACTGAATCAGAAAAATTGGATTACACGCTAGTGCTGAAAGGACACATCCGACTGGCGCTGACCAAGTTCCCCAAGGGGGCTTGTGGCACACAGATAGATGCCCTTGCCCGCTATGCCATGTGGCAACACGGCATTAACTTCCTGCACGGCACAGGGCATGGCGTAGGTTCCTACCTGAATGTGCATGAGGGCCCTCACCAGATACGTATGAACTACAAGCCTGCTCCCCTACTGCCTGGTATGACAGTAACAAACGAGCCTGGTATCTACAGGGCAGGAGAGCATGGTGTGCGCATAGAGAATACAATGATAGTGCAAGAGTACAAAAAGACGGAGTTCGGAGAGTTCCTACAACTGGATCCCCTGACGCTCTGTCCCATTGACACCACTCCCATCATCTGGGAAATGATGCTCCCAGACGAGATTGCATACCTGAATGCCTATCACAAACGAGTGTACGATGAACTCTCACCCCTCCTAAACAACGAAGAAAAGGATTGGCTGAATGTTCAATGTTCAACGCCGAAGGGGTATTCGCTAACCGATTTAGAATGGCTACAATAAAACGACTTGAGGGGATGCCTGCTCCCCGATTTGGCAAACACTGCTATTTCAGCGAAGGTGCCGTGATAGTAGGCGATGTGGAGATGGGCGACGACTGCACCGTATGGTTCAATGCCGTCATCCGTGGCGATGTCCACTTTGTGAAGATCGGCAACCGCACCAATGTGCAGGACAACTCCTGCATCCACACCCTGAACGGTAAGGCTCCCTGTATACTGGGCGATGATGTAACCATCGGCCACAGCGTAACCCTGCATGGATGCGAGGTAAAGGATGGTGCCCTGGTAGGAATGGGAGCAACAGTGCTGGATCATGCCGTGGTGGGCAAAGGAGCCATCGTGGCTGCTGGTGCCTTGGTGCTGAGCAATACACAGATTGGCGATGGCGAACTCTGGGGCGGCGTGCCTGCCAAGTTCATCAAAAAGGTGGACCCCGAACAGGCCCAGGCGCTGAACAAAACCTATGCTGCACACTACATAGAGTACAGCGACTGGTTCCGCAAGGCCGACTCCGACCCCAAGAATACACAAATAGTAACAACAAGCGAAGAATATGCTTCGCAAGTGAAGAGTCAAGGCTGCGATTGAGCGAGAGAAGAGCGATGCTTGCATCAGCTCTTCCGAGCGTGAGCAGGCTCGACCGCAGGTCAAGAGTGAAGAATCAAATAATGTTCAAGGCTGCGAGTAAGCGAGAGGCGACTGAGGCCTTCAGAGTAGCCACTGAATGTGGCTGCGGCCTCACAAAGGGGAGTGAGTCCCCCACTCACGACGGAGGAGAGCGATGCTCACATCAGCTATTCCGAGCGTGAGCAGGCTCGAAGCGCAGCTTCAATGCTCAATGTTCAATGTTCAATGAAAAAAAACACGTTTCTTAGCCTGACGCTAGCCCTGATGGCTTGCTGGACAATGACAAGTTGCATTCGTTGCAGCTTCCATTATGAGAAGAAGAGTTCCCACACGACAAAAGAGACATGGACCCTCTTTAGCACTTCATGGGACAACCCATTGCCCTTGAAGTTTGGTGATCCCTTCCTGCTGCATGCCAGCGACGGCAAATACTATATGTACGGGACATCTATGGAGGACGGCTTCGAGGCTTACGTTAGCGACAGCCTCAGTAACTGGCAACCTTGCGGACGCGTCTATCAGGGAGGTCAGGCCGACCAATGGAACGTAAACTGCTTCTGGGCACCCGAGGTATATGAGCGCAACGGTAAATACTATATGTTCTTCAGCGCCAACTACAAGGAGAACCCCACCAACGAGGGCGAGAACTTTAAGATTGGTGTGGCTGTGAGCGATTCTCCTGCTGGTCCCTTCAAGGATCTTTATAACCGTCCTATCTTCAACCCTGAATATCCCATCATCGATGCCAATGTATACTTCGATGACGAGACAGGCAAGTGCTATCTGTACTTTAGCCGCTGCTGTTACAAGCACAGCGTAAAGAGCGAGATTGCCGACAAGCTGAAAGCTGATGGCGTGTATGACAGCATAGAGGAGAGCTGGGTATATGGCGTGGAGATGAAGCCCGACTTCAGCGGTGTGATTGGCGAGCCCAAACTGTTGCTCTGTCCGCCCAAGAAACTGAACGATGCTCAAGCTGAATGGGAAAGTCGTAGTGCCATGCACAAGGAGGTGAACCGCCGTTGGACAGAAGGTAGTTACATCTTCCGCGAGGGAGATACCTATTATATAATGTATAGTGCCAACCACTATGGTGGCGAGTACTATGCAGTAGGTTATGCTACCAGCAAAAACCCGTTGGGTCCCTTCAAAAAGGCTGATAACAACCCTGTGCTGCAGAAAGAAGGGAAAGTACTGGGAACCGGTCATTGCATGGTTATTACATTGCCCGACGAGAACCGTTACTGCGTCTATCATGGTCGTATGGCAGACAATCCTAATGAGAGGGTTGTGCTGATAGACCCCTTATCAATTGAAAAGGACGGGAGACTTTACGTTAAAGGGCCCTCGACCGGTAAGAGAAAGATTGTGAAAAAAAGAACAATAACCAAGAGATACGAAGATTAAACATATAATTAATTTTAGGATAATGAAAAGAAATTTAGAGACAATTTGCATCCACGGCGGATGGAAGCCGACAAAGGGCGAACCTCAGCAGTTGCCCATTTACCAGAGTACAACATTCAAATACGATACCAGCGAGCAGATGGCTCGTCTGTTCGACCTGAAGGACAACGGTTACTTCTATACCCGTCTGGCTAATCCCACTAACGACGCTGTAGCCAAGAAGATTGCTGCCCTCGAAGGCGGTGTAGGCGCTATGCTGACCTCAAGCGGTCAGGCTGCCAACTTCTATGCTATCTTCAATATCTGTCAGGCAGGTGACCACTTCATCACCAGCAACAGCATCTATGGCGGTACCTACAACCTCTTTGGTGTGACAATGAAGAAACTGGGCATCGAGTGCACCTTCATTGATCCAGATTGGGATGACGAGCGCATCGAGAAGGAGTTCCGCCCCAATACCAAGTGTTTCTTCGGCGAGACCATCAGCAACCCTGGCGGTAACGTATTCGATATAGAGCGCTTTGCCAAGATGGCCCACAAGCATGGTGTGCCCCTGATTGTGGACAACACCTTTGCTACACCTATCAACTGCCGTCCCTTTGAGTGGGGTTGCGACATCGTCACCCACAGTACTACCAAGTACATGGACGGTCACGCTACTCAGGTAGGTGGTTGTGTAGTGGATAGCGGCAACTTCGACTGGGATGCCCACGCTGACAAGTTCCCCGGTTTGACAACTCCCGATGAGAGCTATCACGGTCTGACTTATACCAAGGCATTTGGCAAGATGGCTTACATGACCAAGTTGGTTGCTCAGCTGATGCGTGACCTGGGTTCTATCCCCGGTCCTCAGAACTCATTCTTGTTGAACCTGGGTCTGGAGACCCTGCACCTGCGTATGCGTCAGCATTGTGCCAACGCTCAGAAGGTAGCAGAATGGTTGGAGAAGAATCCTAAGGTGGGATGGGTGAACTACTGCGGTCTGCCTGGCAACAAATACTATGAGCTGGGACAGAAATACCTGCCCAACGGTTCTTGCGGTGTGATTGCCTTCGGCTTGAAGGGTACACGCGAGGATGCCATCAAGTTCATGGACAACCTGGACTTCATCAGCATCGTTACTCACGTAGCAGATGCACGTACCTGCGTGCTGCATCCTGCCAGTCATACACACCGTCAGCTCAGCGACGAGCAGCTGCGCGAGGCTGGTGTAGCTCCCGACTTGGTTCGCCTTTCTGTAGGTATTGAGAACGTAGAGGATATCATAGCCGACCTGGAGCAGGCTATGAAGAAAATGGATTAACAATCATAGAACGTGACTGAAGAAATCTTCAACTACCTGCTTGCAGGTATGGTGGCAATGGGCCTACTGGTCTTCATTAGCCTGTATTTTGTAACTGCCGGTTACGGACAGTTCCATACCAAGCAGTGGGGCTGGAGTATCAACAATATGGTGGGCTGGGTGCTGATGGAGGCACCCGCCTTCCTAACTATGCTAGGTATCTGGATAGCCAGCGGCTGTCAGACAGCAGCACCTCAGATAATACTGTTGGGGCTGTTCATGTTGCATTACTTCCAGCGCAGCTTCATCTTTCCCTTCCTGATGTCGGGCCACAGCAAGATGCCTGTTACCATTATGCTGTCGGGCGTGACCTTCAACATCATCAACGGCATCATGCAGGGAGGCGGACTCTTCTGGTTCCCTCAGGAATCATACAAGCAGGGATGGGATTACTTCACAAGCGGAATTGCAATTATAGGTTTGATAGTCTTCTTTATAGGAATGGCTGTCAACCTACATTCTGATCATGTCATCCGTCATTTGCGCAAGCCCGGTGACACTCGTCACTATCTGCCCAAGGACGGCATGTACAACTTTGTCACCAGCGGAAACTATTTTGGTGAACTGCTGGAGTGGACAGGCTTTGCCATTGTGGCAGGCTCTCCTGCTGCATGGGTATTCGTTTGGTGGACAGCCGCCAATCTGGTACCTCGTGCCCATGCCATCAACAAGAAGTACCGCAGCGAATTCGGAAACGAGGCGGTAGGAAACAGAAAAAGAATAATACCGTTTATATATTAGTTTACCGTTTACTGTTTACGGTTTACGGTTAAAAAACAATAAATATGGAAAACAAAATATTTGAGGAAGCCCATATCGGCCCTCTTACCTTGAGAAACAGAACCATAAGAAGCGCTGCCTTCGAGAGTATGTGCCCTGGGCACAAACCCAGTCAGATGCTCTATGACTATCATACCAGCGTTGCTAAGGGCGGCGTGGGAATGACCACCGTTGCCTATGCTGCCGTTACAGAGAGCGGTCTGAGCTTTGACCGCCAGTTGTATATGCGTCCCGAGATAGTCCCCGACCTGCGACATCTTACTGACGGCATCCATGCTGCTGGTGCTGCTGCTGGCATCCAGTTGGGACATTGCGGCAACATGAGCCACAAGGATATCTGCGGCTGTCTCCCTGTCAGTGCCTGCACAGGTTTCAACCTGTACAGCCCTACCCTGGTTCGCGGCTTGCGTGTAGAAGAGATGGCTCCCATGGCTAGAAAGTTCGGACAGGCTGTGAATCTGGCTCGCGAAGCAGGATTCGACAGTGTGGAGATTCATTGCGGCCACGGCTACCTGATAGACCAGTTCCTGAACCCCTACTTCAACCATAGACATGATAACTTCGGAGGCTCACTGGAGAACCGCATGCGCTTTATGACTATGTGTATAGAGGAGGTGATGAAAGCTGCCAAGGATGATATGGCCGTTGTCTGCAAGATGAACATGCGCGATGGACGCAAGAACGGTATCTCACTGGAAGAACACAGTATTCCCATTGCCAAGCGCCTGCAGGAACTGGGTGTACATGCTATTGTGCTGAGCGGTGGTTTGGTAAGCTGCACTCCCATGTACGTGATGCGTGGCGAGATGCCCATCCAGACGCTGACTCACTATATGGATAAGCCCTGGCTGAAGTACAGCGTCCGTGCCTGTGGCAAGCTGATGATCCCGACAGTAAACTACCAGGAGGCTTTCTTCCTGGAGGATGCCCTGAAGTTCCGCGAAGCAATGCCCGATATGAAGTTCATCTACGTGGGCGGTTTGGTAGCCGGCGACAAAATCAACGAGGTGTTAGGTCACGGCTTCGAGGCTGTTCAGATGGCACGCAGCCTTATCAACGAACCCGACTTCGTAAACAAACTGAAGGATGATCCCCACCACCGTTGCGGCTGCAAGCACAGCAACTACTGCATAGGACGTATGTACACCCTGGAGATGGCTTGCCACCAGAACATGCAGGAGGAGATTCCTGAGAAGCTGAAGAAGGAAATAGCAAGAATAGAAAAAGAACAGAACGCATGAAAGTAGCAATAATCACCGGTGCCAACGGCGGCATGGGCTATGAGGAGGCCAAGGAGGCTTTGCTGCAAGGCTACCATACCATTATGGCATGCTATTGTCCCAGCAAGTCGGAAGCCAGACGCCAGCAGATGATAGAGGAGACAGGCTGCTCTGATGTAGAGATTATGGGCCTGGACCTCTCCAACCTGCAATCTGTGCGCGACTTCGCAGATCAGGTAAAAGCCAGATTCGACCATATAGACCTGCTGATGAATAATGCAGGAACCTTGGAGACAGGGTTCCACAGGACAGTAGACGGACTGGAGAGAACCGTCGGCGTAAACTATGTAGGGCCTTATCTGCTGACCCGACTGCTCATCCCCCTGATGAGAAAAGGCAGCAGGATAGTCAATATGAGTTCATGCTCTTTCATCTTAGGCAAGCTGCAGTTCCCAGCATTCTTCGAGAAAGGAAGAAAGGGATGCTGGCAGCGCATACTGGTATATAGCAACAGCAAACTGGCTCTGACCCTTTTCACTTTGGAACTGGCAAAACGAGTAAAGAACAAAGGCATTACCGTAAACGCTGCCGACCCTGGTGTGGTGAATACCAAGATTATACATTTGCAGAACAAACTGCTGGATCCCCTGGCCGACCTCTTCTTCCGTCCCTTTATCCGTTCTCCAAGAAATGGGGCAGATACCGCCATCCATCTGATGTTTGATGCAGAGAAAGAGGGGCAGACAGGAACTTTCTGCAGGTCAAACAAAATAGTAAAATTGGGGGATAAATACGTGCATCACAAACACATGCAGACGCTGTGGGATGAGACGGAGAAAATCGTGCAAAATTTCCTAATATAAATCTTTGAAAAAAATGCTTAAAAACTTTTGCCACAAATGATAATTGCCTTATATTTGCACCCCGAAAACTAAGGATAGCAAATTATGGATGCAAAAGAATCACTCATAAAAATAATAAAATCACTTATAGAAATAGGCCAGCCCGTCTCACGTCAGGTATTGACGGACTATCTGACAGGCAAGGAAAGCCGCGAGATAGAGGAGTTGGGCCTGGACGAGAATGAGACATACGGCATTGGAGATGCTCACGAAGAAGATTATTGGACAACTATTATAGACAAAGCCTTTGAAAGCGGATACCTGAAAGCAAAACCCTCTAAGAGCGAAAAACTTACCGCATCAACAGAAGGAAAGAAATTTGCCAAGAAACCTTCCTCTTTCATGGTTGATGAAGAAGAGGAAGCTACCGACGAGAACCTAAGCGGATTGAGAGATCTGGAGGACTTGATGGTAGATATCCCCAGTGGCGATGCAAATAGTCTTGAGCAAAAAGCATCTACCAAGACAAAACAGCAAATAAAGTTGATTCACGCCATTGACAGGAAGATTGCACTGGATGATTTCGCCGAGAGCGAAAGCATGTCGTTCGACGAGGTGCTGGAGGAACTGGAGAAACTGATTCGTCAAGGACTGAACGTAGATATTACATACTTCACCAATGAAGTTCTGGGCGAGGAATGTGTAGAGGAACTGGTAGATTATATCGCAAGCCAGAAGAAGTTCAGTATGGAGAATGCCCTTCAGGAGTATGGCGACGTGTACAAAGAGGAGGAAATCCGTCTGGCATACATAGTTTATCTTATTCAACAAACGAAATAAAATCATAAATACATATACGTATGGAAATCTTAAAGTTTAATCCTATCTTCAAGCCCACATTATGGGGCTCTGAGACTTGGGTAGTCTCTGCCGTAAAAGGATCTGAATCAATAGTTCTGAATGGCGAAAACAAAGGTCTTACATTGCATGAGGTAGTAGAACGCTATGGTGCCGACTTCCTGGGCAAGAAAAATACCGAGAAGTTCGGACAGGACTTCCCCCTGCTCATCAAGTTCATAGATGCGCGTCAGGACCTCTCTATTCAGGTTCATCCCGATGACGAGCTGAGCAAGAAGCGTCACAACAAGATGGGAAAGAACGAGATGTGGTACGTAGTAGATGCCGACCGCGGTAGCCAACTGATTGCCGGATTTACCAAAAGAACTGATGTAGCCGACTATGCCAAGAAGGTAGCAGACGGTAGCATTGAGAACGACCTGAACAAGGTAAACGTTGTTGAGGGTGACTGCTTCTACATTCCCGCAGGTAGAGTTCATGGTATTGGCGCCGGTATGGTGATTGCAGAGATCCAGCAGACCAGCGATGTTACCTATCGTATCTACGATTACATGCGTCGTGACCGCGATGGCAACCTGCGTGAGCTCCACACCGATTTGGCTTTGGATGCCATCAATTTCAATGATATCACCGAGAATCCCAAAGTAAATTACAAAGAAGAAAGAGACACCATCATTCCTTTGGTAACAAGTCCTTTCTTTACCACCAACGAACTGAAGCTCACAAAGAGTTTTGTAAGAGACTACACAGGCATTGACTCCTTCCGTGTTTACATGTGTCTGAGCGGTGAATGTGCTTTCCTTTCTCCTAATGGTCAGGGGATCTTCCTGCATGCAGGCGAATCTTTGGTAGTTCCTGCCTCAACACCATCAGTAACCATCGTTCCTGATGAGCAGGCAAAACTGTTGGAAAGCTACGTGGAGTAAGTGAAGAGTGAAGAACGAAGAGTGAAGAATATAATAATGTTCAATGCTCAATGTTCAATGCTCAATGAAAAACTGACGGATAAAAAGGCCGATGAGAATAATAAAGAAGCTTGACATCTTTATACTGAAAGGGTACCTGCAACTTTTTGCGGGTACGTTCTTCATCTGTCTTTTTATATTCTTAATGCAGTTCGTCTGGAAGTACGTAGACGACTTAGTTGGCAAGGGTCTCACATGGGATATCCTTGCCAAATTCTTTTGGTACTGCTCCCTGACTCTGATACCTATATCCGTTCCTTTGGCCGTCTTATTGGCCAGTCTCATCACCTTCGGAAACTTTGGAGAACGCTTTGAGCTACTGGCTATGAAGGCATCAGGAATTCCCTTGATACGCATCCTTATGCCCGTCTTCATTACAGCCTTGCTGATATGCTCGGGTAGTTTTTATTTCCAGAATAATGTCAGCCCCGAAGCCAACAAGCAGCTCTACTCCCTACTCTGGAGTATGAGGCAGAAATCGCCTGAGCTGGATATTCCTGAGGGAATCTTCTACAGCGACATACCTGGTTATAACCTGTATGTAGAGCGCAAGGATGCAGAAACGGGTATGCTGTATGGCGTAATGATTTACACCAACACAGACAACTACGAGGACACCCAAATTGTCATTGCTGATAGCGGAAGACTGCAAAGCACGGCAGACAAGACACACCTGAAGCTAACGTTGTATGATGGTGAGCGCTTCAAGAACATGAGCAACCAGTCAGGAGCCATGTTGAGGGCGAACATCCCGTATATGAGAGAGTCCTTCATAGAGGAGATAGACTACATTGCCTTTGACAATCAGTTCAACCTCTTTGATGCAAGTCTCTTTGCCGGCAATGCCCAAGCTAAGAACCTGGGGGAAATTTATCGTGGCATTGATTCCATACGCTCGCGCACCGACAGTATCGGACACAGCATATACGAGAATGCCAAAAGGTCTTATCTATCACGTGAATTGTCAGCTGGCAGAAAAGACTCAGCCAAGATTGTCCAGGAGGTAGCTGACATCGCTCCCTTTGATACCCTGTTCAACCAGCTGCGTGACGACCAGAAATCCTCAGCATGGAAGAGTGCCCTCAACCGTACAGAGACCATGAAGGCAGAATGCGAGTTCCGTTCTACCTGCTACACCACAGAGTTGAACACACAGATGCGCCGTCATCTGATGGAAGCACAGAAAAAATATACGTTGAGCCTGTCATGCCTGCTCTTTTTCTTTATCGGGGCACCGTTAGGAGCCATCATCCGCAAGGGAGGTTTGGGTATCCCCGTGGTAGTAAGTGTAATCTTCTTCATATTCTACTATATCATCAACGTGGCCGGCGAGAACAATGCCAAGGTTGGTGCCTGGGATGCTTACTTTGGCGAATGGCTTAGCAGTATGGTGCTGCTGCCCATTGGCGGATGGCTTACCTACAAGGCCAATTCAGACAGCGTGGTATTTGATATAGAAGGATACAAGAAGTTCTTCATGAAGCTGTTAGGATTACGCATCTCAAGAAAGCTCAACCGCAAGGAGGTTATCATCTATGACCCTGACTATCCTAAATGCCGTGAGGAAATGCGGCAACTGATAGAAGACTGCAAGGCATATTCTGATAACCACTTCCTACTGATGATGCCGTCTTATTGGCACATTTTCTTCCAATACCAGGAGGATACGACGGTCAAAGGAATCAGTAAGAGATTAGAGGCGCTGGTAAAAGAGTTGCACAATAGCAAGAGTAATGTCATCATTGGTCTGCTGAACATGCTGCCATTCATAATCCCAGATGCACATACACGCCCCTTTAGGAATGCCAGACGAAATAAATGGGCTGGAGTTATCCTGCCTGTAGGAATACTTCTCTGGCTGAGAATCTGGAGATACCGACTGCGCCTAAGCCGTGATCTTGACAAGGTACAGGAGATTGGACAAGAGATAATAAAGAGAATTAATTCAATAGAAAAAGAGGCCCAATCATCGTAATAACGATATAACGTTATAACGTCATAACGAAATAACGAAGAGGCCACCAAGATAACAATAACGATAATAAAGAAAACAAACAAAATATGAATTCTGATTTCAAATTAAGTTCTATAGCAGACGCCTTGGAGGATTTCAAACAAGGTAAATTTGTGATAGTTGTTGACGATGAGGATCGTGAGAACGAAGGAGACTTCATCACAGCTGCTGAGATGATTACACCTGAGAAGGTGAACTTTATGCTCCGTAACGGACGCGGTGTACTATGTGCACCCATTACAATAAGTCGTGCCAAAGAGTTGGAACTGGACCATCAGGTACAAGACAATACTAGCATGCTGGGAACGCCCTTCACAGTAACAGTTGACCTGCTGGAAGGTTGTACAACAGGTGTCAGCACTCATGACCGTGCTGCTACCATCCGTGCCTTGGCCGATCCCAACCGTAAGCCCTCCGACTTCGGGCGTCCCGGACATATCAACCCCCTCTATGCTCAGGACAAGGGTGTGCTGCGCAGAGCCGGACATACTGAGGCTGCCGTTGATCTAGCTCGCCTCTCTGGTTTGCAGCCTGCAGCTGCACTGATAGAGATTCTGAACGAAGACGGTACTATGGCACGTATGCCTCAGTTGCAGGAGGTTGCCAAGGAGCACGGGCTGAAGATTATATCTATCCGCGACCTGATTGCCTACCGACTGCAGCAGGAATCCCTGGTTGAGAAAGGTGTAGAGGCCGAGCTTCCCACAGAATACGGCAACTTCCACATCATCCCCTTCCGCCAGAAGAGCAACGGACTGGAACATGTAGTCCTCTACAAGGGAACATGGAACCCCGACGAGCCCATTCTGGTACGTATGCATAGCAGCTGCGTAACAGGTGACATCTTCGGTAGCCAGCGTTGCGATTGTGGAGAACAGCTCCATCGTGCTATGCAGATGATAGAGAAAGAAGGTAAGGGAATGGTAGTTTACCTGAGTCAGGAAGGTCGTGGCATTGGTCTGATGAACAAGATTGCAGCCTATAAACTGCAGGAGCAGGGCGACGATACCGTAGATGCCAACATCCACCTGGGCTTCCAGCCTGACGAACGTGAATATGGCGTAGGTGCACAAATTCTGCAGGAGATGGGTGTCAGCAAAATCCGCCTTATCACCAACAACCCCGTGAAGCGCGTAGGACTGGAAAGCTACGGTCTGGAGATTGTAGAGAATGTCCCTATCATCATAGAGCCCAACAAATACAACCGCCGTTACTTGGAGACCAAGAGAGTTAGGATGGGACACAAGTTATAGTATAAAGATTAAAGTTTAAAGTTTAAAGATATGAACACATTATCCGAAAGATTGAACCGTTTGGCACCCAGTGCCACTCTGGCAATGAGTCAGCGCAGCAGCGAGCTGAAAGCTCAGGGCGTTGATGTTATTAACATGAGCGTGGGTGAACCCGACTTCAATACCCCCGACCACATTAAGGCTGCTGCCATCAAGGCAGTAGAGGACAACTGGAGTCGTTACTCTCCCGTTCCCGGTTACCCCGAACTGAAGAAGGCCATCGTTAACAAACTGAAGAACGAGAACGGACTGGACTATGCTCCCAGCCAGATTCTCTGTAGCAATGGTGCCAAGCAGAGTGTCTGCAACACCATCATGGCATTAGTAAATGCCGGTGACGAGGTGATCATCCCCGCTCCCTACTGGGTTAGCTATCCTCAGATGGTATTGTTAGCAGAGGGTACTCCCGTCTTTGTAGAGGCAACCATCGAGCAGGACTTCAAGATTACTCCCGCTCAGTTGGAGGCTGCCATCACTCCTAAGACAAAGGCTCTTATCCTTTGCTCTCCCAGCAACCCCACAGGTTCTGTTTACAGCAAGGCTGAGTTGGAGGCTCTGAAGAACGTACTGCTGAAATACCCCAATGTGATTGTTGTTGCTGATGAGATTTACGAGCACATCAATTATGTAGGCGAGCACGCCTCAATGGCTCAGTTCACCGATATCAAGGACCGCGTTGTTATCATCAACGGTGTCTCTAAGGCATACGCTATGACAGGTTGGCGTATCGGTTTCATTGCTGCTCCCGACTGGATTGTCAAGGGTTGTAACAAGTTGCAGGGTCAGTACACCAGCGGTCCCTGTTCTGTCAGCCAGAAAGCTGCCGAGGCTGCCTTCGCTGGCGACCAGCAGTGTGTAGAGGATATGCGTCTGGCATTTGAGCGTCGTAAGAACCTGATTGTGAAGTTGGCAAAGGAGATTCCCGGTCTGGAGGTTAACGTTCCCCAGGGCGCTTTTTATCTGTTCCCCAAGTGCAGCAGCTTCTTTGGCAAGAAGGATGGCGACCGTGTCATCAACAACAGCACCGACCTGGCCATGTATCTCCTGGAGGTTGGTCATGTAGCCACCGTAGGCGGTGATGCCTTTGGCAGCCCCGAGTGCTTCCGCATGAGCTACGCTACCAGCGACGAGAACATCGTAGAGGCAATGAAGCGCATCAAGGAGACCCTTGCAAAGCTGAAGTAAGTCCAATATACATTATGTACAATAAAGGGGAGTCGCATTGGCTCCCCTTTATTATTTTTACCATTTTACCACCTCAGCATCACCGAAGGCTTCGTACCCACTGACCAGGACTCGGTCGCCGGCATTCAAGCCGCTGATGACTTCATAGTGATCTGTGTTCTGTCGTCCTAACCTGATAGGTACCCGATGTGCACTATGTCCCGTCTCATCCACCTTCATGATCCACTGTCCACTGGTCTGGGCATAGAAGTTGCCACGCGGAATGATAATCTTGCGCTCTGGTTTACTCAATTCAATCTGCAGGCGTAATGATTGTCCGGAACGGAGGTTACTACTCCCCTCGCTATTTGGAGAGGGGATGGGGGTGAGGCTTACCACAAAGCTATGATCCTGTACCTGAGGTGTGGTACGACTGACCTCGAAGGCATACTTGTGTCCTTTCAGTACGGCAGTGGCAGGCAACCCCGTCTGGATGCGGTCTATGTAGTATTCGTTCAGATGGGCCGTTACCTTATAGTCGGTCAGCACACCTATCTCTCCTACCTGTTCGTCAGCTGAAACCTGTCCTCCAATAACGGCATTCAGGTTACCAATCTGCCCGTCGGTAGGAGCCAGGATGGTAAGAGCGGCACTGCGACAGTTGCTGTTCCCCAGCTTCTGTGCCTCCATCATCATCTGCTGCTGGATGAGTTGTCGACCCACGACATTCAGAACAGAATCCTGATGCAAACTCTCTATGTTGAGCAACGTCCGACGGCGGTTGTATTCGTATTCGTCTTTTGCCACTTTCAACTGTGCCTTACTTCTGACACCCATCCGGGCCTCTTCCTCTGCCAGCTCATAGTTCTGTTCCATCTTCTTCAACTCGAAGTCGGCCTGCAAAGCTTGGCTACGCAGAGTGATACTCTTCTGCTGCATCTCTATGAGTTGCTGACGGTGCTGCATTTGTTGCAGGTCAAAGTTCTGACGCTCTGCGGCCATCTCATCCAGCACCTTCGGATTGGAAAGAACTAGGATGGTATCGCCACGCTTCAGCAAATCGCCGTTGTGGCAACAGATACGTTCCACCGTACCGCCTTCCTTGGCATTCACCCTCATAGTGGTTGCAGGACTGACAACGCCGTTCACATCTATGTACTCCAGGAACTCACCGTCCACTACGGCCGCTATCTGTTCATCAGCCACCTCCACTTTCAGCGTACGGGGTCCCAACTGCAGTATCACAGCATACACTATCAGGCTCATGAGCACTACCCCACCTAATATATACATACGGTACCGTACGTACCAAGGCTTTTTCGGTATCTTTATATCCATCACCAATTATGAATTATGAATTAAAAATTATGAATTAAGAATGAGGCTTCTCAACCCATAATACAGGCTCCAGTATGTTTGTAACGCGCTGATGAAGGCACGCTGGGCATTGTCCTTCTCGTTGATGCTTGTATTGAACTCCAACAGCGTCGTGCGCCCTTGCAGGTACAGCCATCTTGCTACATCGTAGCGTCGAAGGGCTGTTTCGCGGGTGCGATAGGCAATCTTCACGCGATAGGCTTGCAAGTTATACTGACGTACCATCTTCAATACATTCAAACGGAAGTCCTGCATCGCCTGTTCGCTTTGTGTCTGCGCCAATTCCAATTGCGACTTTGCTACGCGAACCTTACCCTTGCCGCGTCCCCAATCTAACAAAGGAAGCGATAACGACAAACTCACGTATTGTTGGTTCAGGGGACTTGAGTAAGCCTCCTTTATCGTCGTGCCCGTCTGCGAGAGCCCAAACTGCATGTATAGGTCTGCTTTCAGACCGCGATTCGCCTTTGCCGAGGACAGCGCACTCTCGCTCTCCACCACGTTCAGTCGCAGTTGCTCAGGATCGGGATTGTTCTGGAGGGCTAACCTCAGCGCCTCCTCTGCGTCCATCTCCTTTGCGTCGATAAGTGTATCTGTCATTACCGTCAGCGTCAAGTCTTCCTTGATACCGAGGTAAGAGCGTAGCATCTGCATAGCATCTTCCACCTCCGCTTCTGCATTCAGGCGATTCGTCTCCTCGGTCAGTTTGCCAACCTCCAGTTGTAACATCTCGTTCTCAGTGATACTGCCGCATTCATAGCGTTGGCGGGCATAACGATGCAAGGTATCGCTGACAGCGTAGTTCTGTTGCGCTATTGCCAGATTCGTCTGTGCAGCGGCAAGCATAAAGAAATAGGTACTCGCGCGTGAGGCCACCAGTTCCATTGTCTCGGCATACTCCTTGCGGGCGATGCTATGGCGTAGCGGTTCTGTACGCCTTGCCCAACGTAGGCTGTTGTGTCCGAGTAGGCTCTGCTGATATCCAATGGAGAAAGGTACCGTGCTGTAGCCATGGGTATGCTGCTCGAACTCGTCCTGCCGATAGAGATTACTGCGTACAAACAACGTTCCACCTGTTAGAGCAATGTTCTGGTTGATACCCAGCGATAGGTCGGTACTCAACTGGTTCTGCCGCACAAAAATATTGGTACCATCGGGCTGCGTGATGCTGCTGACCTGACGATTCAGCGTAGGCGACGAACTCAGCGACACCGCAGGCAGATAGTTAGCCTTGTAATAACGGTAGCTCCACTCTGCTGCCTCCAGCGAATGTCGTGCCGCCAGCGCGTCACTCGACTGCCGCTGTGCCAAGGCAATGGCTTCGTTGAGTGTCAGGTTCAAAGAGCCTGCAACCGATTCAGCAAAACATTGTACCCATGCAGTTGCTAGCAATACTATGACCAAACAATTCTTCATTCTTCACTCTTCATTCTTCACTTACATCTCCACCTCCGTAACTACCTGACCGTCAGAAAGGTTGATGATACGCTGAGCGTATGAGGCATCGCGCTGCGAGTGGGTCACCATCACAATGGTAGCACCTTCGTCGTGCAGCTGGCTGAGCAGTTCCATCACCTCGCGTCCGTTCTTGGAATCCAGGTTTCCCGTAGGCTCATCGGCCAGGATCAGCTTGGGATGCGAAACCACCGCACGGGCAATGGCCACACGCTGCTGCTGACCACCGGAGAGCTGACGGGGGAAATGCTTGGCCCTGTGGCTGATGTCCATTCTGCGCATAGCCTCCTCCACGCGTTTACGACGCTCGGCCTTTGGCAATCGCATGTAAAGCAGCGGCAGCTCTATGTTCTCTTCCACCGTCAGGTCATCAATCAGGTTAAAGCTCTGGAAGACGAAGCCGATAAGACCTTTGCGCAGTCGGTCGCGCTCAGGTTCACTGAGGGGTGTCACATCCTGTCCGCAGAGCAAATACTTTCCCTCTGTAGGGGCGTCCAACAGGCCTAGGATGTTCAGCAGCGTGGATTTGCCGCAACCGCTGGGACCCATGACGGCCACGAACTCGCCGTCGTTAATCTCGATGTTTACGCCGCCAAGGGCAATAGTGCGTACCTCTTCTGTAGTAAAAGCACGCTGAAGATTTTCAACTTTAATCATATTTAATTTTCTTTCAATACTTTATACGGTTTGATTCTTGTAGCCTTCCATACCTGCTGCCACAATGTCAGGGCACAGAGGATAAGGATAATGGCGATGCTCAGGAGGGGAATCCACCAGGCAAAGGAAGTGCGGATGGTGTAGGTAGCCATCAGACGATGGATGACAAGCAGGCTGACGGGCAGCGAGGCTATGGCTGCTATGCCGAAGATGATGAGATAGCGTCGCGAAAGCAACAGGGCGATGTCCAGGAATGTGGCACCGTTGACCTTGCGGAGGGCAATCTCACGATAGCGGCGACGTACATCAAACATCATCAGGCCCAGCACACCCAGGCACGTTACGGCAATGGCCAGTAGCGAGAAGGTGACGAAGACGCGGGCCGTACGCTGGTCCTCCTTGTAGAGTTCCTTACGCGCATCCTCTACCCACTTATACTTCAGGTCACTGGTTCCATAGAGTTCTTTCTGCAGATCCTTCAGGTCGCGGATGATATCTTCCTCGTGTCCTTCGGCTACGTCAAGCAGATATGGGCGTCCCTCCATCTGATAGGCATCTAATATATCAAACTGATTCCTCCAACCATCGAACATCAGCAACGTTGGACGTATGGGTTCCGACTGACGACCGGGATTGAAGTCCTTCACTACACCCACGATGCGATAGGGCGGGTTACCGGTGCAGTCTTTGTCACCACTATACCAAAAGCGTTCTTTAAACTGTATAAGGTCGGTCTCCCAATTTTTGATACCCAATGCCTTGATGGCCGATTCACTGGCAACACAGGCATAATCTTCGAACGATAAACTGTCGCTGGGTAGAACACCTTCAACCAGTTGCAATCCATACATCCGTGCTGCATCGCCCGAGGTGTACATGACACCAATGGAACTTCCGTCTGCGAGGGCAAAATCCATGACTCCGTCAATGAAATCATCATACCCAGTAATGCCCTTAAGGTAAGGGCAGGTTTCCAATTTTTGTTTCACTACCTGCGTTTGGCTCTGCTTTTCCTTTTTCCAGGCATGCCATTCTTCTTCCGACGACCACGAACCACGGTTGGCTGGTGGATAGATGGTGGCAGTCAGCAACCCCTTGGTGCGGAAACCAGGATCAGTAGTCATCATCACATGCAACTGACGCATAAAGTAGATGCTGACATTCAGCAGGGCAAGGGAGATAAAGAATTGGAAGCCTATCCCCAACCCATCCCCAAGGGAAGGGAGGATGGAACGGTTGGGTATGATAGAGGAGATCAGAGGTAACCCGAAGACGATGACTGCCGTCAATCCCACATCAAATTTCCACTGTGCCAACACCTCTATATTATAATAGGTAGCCAGCAAGGGAGTGGTCAGTTCTACCACCGTCCAGACACCAATCATTGTCAGGACGGCAAGCAGGAAAGTTTCGGCATACAGCTGGCAGAATATGTTCCAGCGAGAAGCACCAAAGATACGACGTACCTGCAATTCGTGACGACGATGCGAACGCATGACGGCAAAGAGGTTCACAAAATTGAACAGACCCACAAACAGCAACAGCACAGCAACGAAGCACAATATCCATAAATGCCCGCTGGAGGCGACGGGAACAATACACCCAAATTCAGTCCAATATTTTCCACCACATTGCTGAACATTCTGTGTGTAGGGTTGGAGACCAAAACGACTGGCTTTATCACTGTGTACCCTCAGGTGTTGCCAGGGCTGCCGCTCATTGTACGCCTTCACGTCAGCACCCTCGCGCATACGGACGATTCCAAATTCTCGGCTGTTTTCCGGGGCATAGAAATCTTCATCGGCATAGTTGGCAAAGTCAAAGCGGATGCTCGACTTGGTGGAGGGCTGACGGAAGATACCCATAACCGTGTTCACCTCATTGTCTCCAGCGGTAACGGTCTTTCCCACAGCGCTCTCACCTGGGAACAACCGTGCGGCCAGTTCTTCGCTCATAATGCACTGCCCCTCTGCTCGCAGCACCAGTGTTCCTTCAACGGTTTCCAGCGGATAGACCTTTATGAAGTTGGAATCCACACTGACAGCCTGAGGATAGAACCTCTCTCCATTCTCAGGCATAACAGGGAACATGGCACGAATATTCACATTCGACCAGCATTCTATGTCACTCTGGTCCTTTACGGGCGATACAAATTGTTTCTCGTGATTGGGATCGAAGGTTGATGTCGGAATCCAGGAATCATCCCAATTTTCTACTTGAAAGCAACAAATGTAGGTGCGGTCCAGGTCTGGCATCCAGTGGTCCACTGTCCATTCCTGATGCAGGTAGCGGCTGATGATGACGGTACCGCTGAGACTGATAATGAGGCCCAGCAGGGAGAGAGCCGTGTAGCCTCTCATACGGGTAATGATTCTAAATGCTTGTTTCATATTTCTTTAGTTAACGAGTTGACAAGTTTAATGTATATACATTTTACTTTATGCAAAACCCGTGCCAAAAACTTAAGGTGTTGATTCTCTGTAAGATACAAGAAAAGGCATACTTGTATCTGTGTGCGTATGCGCTCATAGGTGTGCGAAAAAGCACATTCAATGCTCAATGTTCAATGCTCAACGCCGAAGGGGTCGCGAGCCAACGGCGAGAACGAAGTGGCAATGTTCAATGTTATAGTAGTGCCCTTGTCTGGAACACTTTCTACGCTAATGGTGCCACCATGCTTCAGGATAATCTGGCGACAAAGAGCAAGGCCAATGCCGGTACCTGTGGGCTTGGTAGTGAAGAAGGGAATGAAGGCATGTTCCAGCACATCGGGTGACATACCACAACCGTTGTCTTGGACACAAATTACACCCTCGCTTCTGGCAGTAACTTCCACTTCAGTAGCTCCACTTTCGTAGGAGTTCTTAATAAGGTTGATAAGGACTTGCTCTATTTGGGAACGGTCGGCATATAAATACCCTTCTCCCCCCTGGGGGGAGATAAGAAGGGGGCTGAATAAAGCCTTTAAATCTTCAAAAAGTTCGCTAATGGGGAAGGTCGTCCGTTCTGGTGCTTTGATGCGCGTCAGCTGGCGATAGCTCTCTACGAAATCGAGGAGTGAATGACAGCGACGATTGATGACCTCAAAGGCAGAAGACTCTCCTCCCCTCTGGGAGGTCGGGAGGGGGTTGCTCATGGTCTCGCTAATGGATATAATGGGCGTAAGGGAGTTCATGATTTCGTGGGTCAGCACACGGATGAGTTGCTGCCACGCTTCCATCTCCTGTCGCTGCATCAGGGCAGAGACATCCTTCAGCGCCACCACAAGCCTCTGCTTTCCGTCAATACGCAGCAGAACCGTAGAAAGCGCACAACCATCCACCACCTCGTCGTAGTCGGTAATGGCCTGTAGAACTGAAACTGGGAGGAACTCCCTTCCCTTTGGGAGGGGCTGGGGGTAGGCTTGTCTGGCTGCATGATTCATCCAGTCGATACGTCCGTCTGTACTGCAGACAAAGAGAGCAGTATCCACATTCTCTGTCAACTGTCGCAGGTACTGCAACTGTCGCTCGGATTCTGCCAATCGTGTATGCAACTTCTCGTTCTCCTTCTCCGTCTCGCGGTAAGCATAGAACAAACGGTCTATGCGCCCATAAAGTGAGACACAAACCCACAGCAGGATAATGCCCAGCGCAATGGACGGCCAAATCAGATGGGACAGAATACTAATGGCTAAGGTAGCCAAGAGGGCCAGAAGAGCCAGGAGATAATAAAGATATGTTTTCATTTGTTGAGTTTCCTATACAATGCAAATCTTGTGATTCCCAATAGTTCAGCAGCACGACTGACATTGCCACCCGCTATGTTCATAGCACGGTCTATGGCTTCCTGTTCCAAGCGTTCCAAGTTCAGCGTCTGCGTCTGAGAGGTACGGCGAACAGATTCCTTCAGCACAAAGTCCTGCGCACAGAGGGCAGGACCCTTTGCCAACAGCACGGCACGCTCTACGGCATGCATCAGCTCGCGCACATTGCCCGGCCATGTATGGCGCAGCAGACGTTGGCGGGCATCGCGGTTAAGCGTTGTCACCACCTTATTATATTTATGTGCGTAGGTACTGAGGAAGTGCTCAGCCAGCAGGATGATATCTTCGCCTCGCTCACGCAGTGGCGGCATTGTAATCTCGATGGTGTTGATACGGTAAAGCAGGTCCTCGCGGAAACGACCTTCGGCCACATCGTTGTGGATATCGGCATTCGTGGCACAAAGCAGACGCACATCAATGGGTGTTACCTGCGTACTGCCAAGGCGTGAGATCTCGCGACGCTCCAGGGCAGCCAGCAGTTTTGCCTGCAAGGATAGCGGCAGGTTTCCTATCTCGTCCAGGAACAACGTACCGCCCGAGGCTGTTTCCATGCGTCCGGCCTTTGCCTTACGGGCATCTGTGAACGCCCCCTTCTCATAGCCGAAAAGTTCGCTCTCGAAGAGTTGTTCAGGCACACTGCCCAGGTCGATGCTGACAAAGGGTTTGGCAGCTCGCCCAGAGAGGGCGCACAAATGACGGGCAATGACATCCTTACCTGTTCCGTTCTCACCAAGAATCAGCACGTTGGCATCGGTCGGTGCCACCTGGGCTACTGTCTGCAAGACGCGCTGCATGACAGGACTCTCGCCGATGATGGTGGGAGCTGCCGTAGCACCGAAGGGTGATGCCGCCACCTCCATACGCTGTTCCAGCAGACGGTTCTTATGACGTTCCTGACTGAGTTCGATACCTGCAAAAAGGGTCGCCAGCAGTTTGGAGTTGTCCCAAGGCTTGGTGATGAAATCCGTAGCACCGCTCTTCAGCGCACGCACCGCCTTATCAGCATCGGCGTATGCCGTCATCAGGATTACCACCGCCTGTGCATCGCGATGCAGGATGTGCTCCAACAACTCGAAGCCCTCCTCGCCACTGATAGCATCACGCCTGAAGTTCATATCCAGCAGCACCACATCCGGGTGCAACAGATCATAGAACCTGTCTATCTGTTCTGGCTGCTTGGTCACACGGATATCTTCCACCAGGGGTTTCAGCAACAGGTTCAGCGCAAAGAGGATATCCTCATTGTCGTCAATGACCAGTACCTTTCCCTTCTTCTTTTCTTCCATCTTTAATCAGTTATTTTATCTTTCTGGAAGCAAAGATAAAACAAAAGCCATACATCCCCCAAACTTTCCTCTCACAAAAGAACGCCTTTACGCTCCCCCTACCCCAATTTTGTGCGTATTCGCACATTTTTGTGCACTTTCGCACAGGCTGATAGCCATCAATGAATCGGCAGAATATTACCTTATACATCATTATGTATAATAAAGGGGAGTCGCATTGGCTCCCCTTTACTGTATGCTTTTCCCAGATGAATATTTTTGGACTCTATTATTCAAAGTATAAGGTAAGGACTATCATCTTGGAGTGTCCGCCATCTATACTCTGAGTGAACTTATGCAAAGTGTTGTCTATAAGGTCGGAACGGTTCTTCTGGATAATGTCCAAAAGACCGAAACTGAACTTGAGCTCAGGATTCAGCTTGAAATACGGCAGATAGATATCACATCCCATTCCCACCTCTAAGTAGCAATCAAAAGGTTTTAGCCTGAGGGCTCCGTGTTTACGGGCCGTAAGGTCGACCATGGGATTAATACCGGCTATAAAATAAGGGCGAAAATTGTTGTAACGCGGGGCGGCAAACTTTACATCTATGGGCAATGACAGGTAGCAGCTCTTGATGTTCTGCGTAGTATCTCGCTGAGTTACCTGTTCATGGAACACCAGATGTTTCTGACCGAAATGTATGGTTGGCGCAAATCTAAGGGCAAAATGATTATTGAGACGCAACTCGCCCAGCACACCGACGGTGAATCCCGGGTTATAATTGTTAACATCGGCATACCACTCCTCCCCTTCCGGAGTTATATACCCATTATTACTCAACTCCAGATCCTGCAAATGGAAACCCAAGAGGAAACCATAATGCAACTTGCGCTGGTCCAGATAAGGACGGTTCATTACCTTACGCGGCTGAGCCACCACTCCACATACACAGCAGAGCGCCATCAACGCCAAAACAAAAACTCTAATACGTATTTTCATCATGAAAATAACGTAAAAGTATAAGGCTTTATTGCATAAATCACTATTTTTGATGATAAAGTAAAAAAAAGAAAGCCAACATAGTGTATGAATCACTAAAATTAATTACCTTTGCCAAGCGCTTACGCGCAATTGACAATTGAGAATTGAAAATTGAAAGTTATAACGTTTAACATTAATAAATTATAGAATTATGGCATACGTAATTGGTGATGATTGTGTTGCATGCGGCACATGTATCGATGAATGTCCCGTAGGAGCTATCTCTGAAGGCGATAAGTATTCAATTGACCCCGAGCAGTGCACAGAGTGTGGTACTTGTGCAGATGCTTGCCCAAGTGGTGCAATTTCACTGTAAAAACAGACCAACCCCTTACCCCTTCTGTAATGGAGGGGATTTTTTTTACCCCTTGACATACAAAATAATAAAGGAGCGCCTCCATCACGGAGACGCTCCTTTATCAATTCCCCCTCCTCCTATGGAGGGGAAGGGAGGGAAACTTATTCACTTAACTACATACTTTTTGCCATTGACAATATTGATACCCTTCTGGGCCTTCTTCAGCTTCTGACCAGAGAGGTTGAAGATTTCCTTTGATGTCTGGGAAGGAGTCTTGATAACATCATTGATTCCATCAGGATCAACATTGCTACCACAATATTTGAGACGCCAGTTGTCCAATACTATCCAATCGCCATAACCCTCAAGATCGGAGTCGGTTGGCTTACAGGTACCAATGGTCAGATGTCCAGCTTCATCCTCTGAAATAATGAATGTAAGCTCGTTCCAATAAAGACCGCAGGGGAAGTACTCATTGGCTGCCTGCTGGGTAGCATTCATTGGCTGACCACTATATGTACCGGGCATAGTCATGCCACCAAAGGTATAACCGATACCAGGCACCTTATTAGCCTCTATATGGATAGGTAATAGAGGAATAGTATCCGTTAAGGAAAGATCAGCCTCGCCATAGAATGAAGGACCTGCGAAAAGGTAGGCACGCTGAGCAGCAGCCTCGTGTTTGAGAACCTTCTCTACATGATCCTGCTCCTTACCATCACGGTAATAACCCTGAACCATCAGCTTATAAGTACCTGCGGGCAGTGCACGATCTTCTTCGTATGGCCAAAGATCCGTATAGTTTTGGAAGTATACGCTGTTATAAGACTCCAATACGAAGTTGGGCAAGTTAGAACCACGGTTAAGTATACTTCCGCCCTGGAAATTCCATTCTGCATCAGAAAGACGCTGGTCATACCCGGGATTCTTAATAAGGAAGGTAAGATCTGCAGGATTATCCTCAGTAGCAGTAGAGATAAAGCCTAACATTTCCTCGCGGGAAATGAACATCCACTGGTTGGTCTCCAATTCAGGAGAATGCATGTCTGTATCAACTACATAGTAAGAAGGTGCGTACTTGTTGTCGCCGCTACGCAGACCCAACAGTTTCTTTCCACCAGGATTGAAGATGGTTCCGTTGTAGCAGGTAGTGTCGGCAGCGCCGAAGGTCTGACCATACTGGGCAATGTTATAAACATTAGGCTTACCCTCAACAGGGATAAGTTCCCATGAATTATTAGGTGCACAGTCGACATAACCATTCCAGCCCATGAAATCCATAGAGCCAATATCACCATTAGGACGGAAGGTCTCAAGGAGGAATGCGCCCTCTACAACTTCTTCATCATCAGTAGGCTCACCATCATCGTCAACAACAGCCTTCATAGCCTGAACAAGCATCATTGGGTTAGAAGCATAGGCAAGAGCAAGGTGTGTACCCCAGTCTTCACCACCACAGAGGAACTGCTTGGCACCTACATTATATATAAAATACCTGGGTGTAGGCTTGAGATCCTCATCTTCTTCAAAGCCAATCCATTCCTGTGAAAGAACCTGAGGCGTGCAACCTACAAACTTCTCGGTACGACGCTCTATGGCAGTAGCCTTACGGGCACTACGCAGAGGATCAAGATATTTGTTGAGTTCGCCAGATGTTGCACAAGTATCCAAAGCAGCAGTAGCATCAGTAAGAGTGGTGCCCCAATAGCCGGTATCCTTCATCTTGCGACAGATATCCCAAGTGTCCTTGAAGAGTTTAACGCTTGCACTATAAGCGAAGATGGCATTAGAATTAGACACCAACTCTCTGGCAAAGTTCTTAATCTCGGCTGGGTCGTTCTTATTCTCATCGAAGTCCTTCCAAGCCTGATCTATAAGAGCCTGTACATTGCTATGCATCTTGTTTGTCAACAAGGTATCAGTCTGGGCATAAGCTATAGCCTCATTAAACTGCTTAACACTCTCGTCATAGTTAACCTCTTCTACGTTGATACCACAGTCATAGAACTTACCACCCCAGTTCTGCTGGATGTAAGTGGCAATGACGTTCTTACCTACATTGAGGTATCTGGCAGGGATATGAACCTGAACAGGGTTCTTGCCGTTGGTCCAACCAACGTTCTTCTGTAACAGGTGACCGTTTACATAGGTCTCATAAACGTCGTCGTGACAAACGTTCAGAGCGTAAGAAAGACGGTCATTAACCTTGTCGAGTTCGAAGTTTCGACGAATCCAGTAGTTGGTATTATCACCACCAGGCCAGATGCTCTGTACCTCGGCCATATAATCCTTATTACCAACAGGCATCATCTGGCTGTCCCACATAGAGTCATCGAAATCTGCCTGAGTCCATGCCAGAGTCTCTTTACGACCATCTATCTCTGGAGCATCTGCTACCTCGTAAACAACTTTTATATCATCAGCATTCTCTCTCTCCTCATCATTCTTAGCCTCTCTTAATGCACCTACGCCATCATTCAGCGTTTCATCCCATACATAGTACTTGGTAACACGCTTGCACATATGGAAGTAGTTGAAGTAATGAGTTCCTACCCAGAGTTCATTGCCTTCGTCGTCCTTGATAGAAATATTACTGATCTTGATAGTAGAGTTCTCCTCACCTCCACCAAAGTCAAAGACAAGCTTCATATTATGTATAGCATCATATCCTGGAATCTCTTTCTCGAATTCCAGAGGTGTACCCTCCAGTATTTCCTCGACATCATCGTATGCGGTTGCACCTTCATTGTCATTATCATTGTCGCAAATCTTAATGCGGACAGAAGAATAAGGGCAAGAAGCAGTCAAGGTAAACTTAACAGTATAGAACACACTTTCTTTCAATGGTATGGGGGTCTTGAAGTGAAGTTGTTCCTTCCATTCGCAATCCTCATCCTCCATATTGCTGGCACCCGGCATAGTAAAGGTATATTCATCACCTTCCTGAGCCTCGTAGAGTGCAGACCAGGGATGCTTGGGGTCGTTACTGGGAGACTTACCGTCGAAATTGTAACCACCTACACCATTGAAGAGTACCTTACCCTCCCATGGGATAACATAACCCATTGCCAGACCTCCCTCTACTAAAGTGTAGAGACCACAGTCGGCAAAAGCACCACCCCAGTTCTGATGAACACGAACAGCCAACAGATTCTCCTGACCATCAAGGAGGATTAACTTCTTCTGCTCGTCTGTCAGTTTATAAACCTCATCATTGTTCCAACCATTTTTATAATGAGGAATACTATCTAATATCTCGTCTGTTTCATTTCCCCCATCATCTTTTGCATGGATATACTCATAATGATCAAACTCATAACCGGTCTTTGAGAAGATAAGCTGACCATTCAGATAATATTCACAAGGAGCGTCATCGTGACCACAAGCCAGATAGACATCACCAGAGAGGAGTCTGTCTGTGGTGAATGTACGACGGATATAAATGTCGGCAATCCTACTGTTACCAGTCCACCGGAACGACTTCATTCCACTCCATGTCTCGTCGCTAGAAAAGGGAGCTGTCTGGTCCGTCCACCTCAAGAAACCGTCTTCGGTACAATCAAATTCATCTTCAGTAAGCGTGGTCTCGTCATAGCCATTCTCGTACCATGCTTTTCCGTTGGCATCCTTTGCAGGACCGTCCTCTAAAAGTGTCAGGCAATAATTAGGATTAGTGTCATTCCATTCTCCATAATCCCAATCAGGATTAACCACAAGAACCTTAGCCGTATATGGAACTTTGCTCCATCGGGCCGAAGGAAGAATCACAATGTTAGCACCCACGGAGGAAATTCCATCCTGAGCACTTACAGCAAGTGACATCAACACTGCTGTCATTGAGAGTAAAAATCTGCGCATAATGATGTTGTTAAAGTTAATATAAAATATTCATTCGGTTACGTTTTTGAGTACGCAAATGTATATATTTTTTTTACATAATATATTAACTCTAAAACATTTTCTTACCTCATTTTTTCAGAATTGATAAGATTGTATTAAGAATAAATAATGGGTTGTAAATATTCGCAAAGGGGATTTGCTTAAATCAAAACAAATCCCCTTTTATACTAACAAATTCATTCATTTACACCAACTTATGCTCTTTTTGAATCATTTAGAGAGCGAAACTTTGGCCATAACAGGGAAGTGCGTAGATAGAAGACGACGCTTATAACTACCATCAGTCTCATGAGTGTAATAGGCACTCTGAAGCTGTCCGTAGGCCTTGATGGTTACATTATTTTTGGAAGCAAATACAAAGTCGAAACGATCTGTACCATGATTAGCTTCAAGATCGAAGTTGTTAACCGTTCCATATTCAGCACTGACAACAGGAGCTTGTTTGAAGCAATCATTAAACCTGACTGTAAATCTGCTATATGGCGCCTTGGACTCACTGACGCCAAGATATCCCACTACGAAGCAGGGCAGATTTTCAGGATTAATCTCTCCAATAGCTGTACGTACACGCGATGCTGATGAAGTAGAAACAGAAAGCTCGGTAGAAAAGCAGATATTGAAAACATAGAAAGCCTTACCGTCTTTCTGCAATCTTACCCAAGAGCAAGTACTGCCCTCTGGCATCTCGCTGACAATACCACACGAATCCAACTGAAGAGAACTCTTGTAAAGGATGTCTCCTGAAACACTGTAGCCTGTCATACGCCTGGTAATTTGTGAAAACTGGGATTCTGTAAAAGACTGCAGTCCCAGAACATCTGGCTGCTCATAGTTGAACAGATCACAGATAGGAGTCATACGACTCGTCCACTTGTCACCACCATCGCCATATAGTTTCTCTTCTTCTGTAGATGTTACGTAGAAACTGCCTATATAAAGGTTCTGGGCGTATGTGCAATACGCCACCAAAGATAATATGATAATTGATAATGTCTTTTTCATTGCTACTTCAAGATCTTTTTGCCGTTAATAATGTAGACTCCCTTTTTGATTGAAGAACGAAGAGTGAAGAGTGAAGAATCTATTTTTCTTCCGTACAAGTCATATACGACTCCCTTACCTTCAGGGAGGGATGGAGCGAGACTGTTGATTCCGTCCATTTCTTCCGGACTATAGTTAGAGTACACGCCATCATAGTACCAAACTCGCAAGTGATCATCGAAGAGCACAGGGTAAGGATCGACTACCACAGAAGAATCAGGACCGGGGAGATTCTGAAACCACATATCTACTAACGGATCGTTCAGTTGGTAGCATACCTCGCCACTTGCCAACTGCTCGGCATTGACAGCCGTTGCGCCAACAGCAGAGGCTGGATCTGTATCTGAACCGAAAGCTTTCAGCGTCTGTCCGTCCAAGTAATAGAGATTTGAAGGCAGGGTGCTCATTGCCTTGACCTGACGACCGATAATCTGTCCGGCATAGGGCTCCTTTCCGCTTACCGTTCCCACATTGAGGCAATAGGAAATCTTGAAGTCTGCATAGTTTACATAACCCAGGATGCCACCCGTGTTTGTCTCGCTGCCCTTCGACTGGACTTTACCGCTGTTGAGGGCATAATTGATTATGTTACCACTTTGGTCTGCATAGCCGACGATTCCGCCCACGGTGTTAGTACCTGCATCAGAGAGCGTACCTGAGTAAGAACATCTGTGGATGTAAGTGTTGGATGCTATAGTTCCGGCAATGCCTCCGATGTGTTTCGTGTCCGTATTGGCCTTGCTAGTAGTAATGTTAAGAGAAGAATGTACGCCTATGATGGTGGAAGCGTTAGCATATCCGACTACACCATGCTCGCTGGTCCACTCTGCAACAGTAAGGGAGCCGCTGAGTCGGAAATTCTTGATAGTGGCACCTGATGTCTTTCCAAACAAGCCAGAATACGACTTACCCGTCTTGACGGTAAGGTTCTGGATGGAATATCCCTGACCATCAAACGTACCTGTGTAGGGCTTGCTCTCCGTTCCTATAGGCAGCCAACCGTTTACATTGGCCATGTCAATGTCATTCAGCAGAACAGCCTTGGCAGATGTATTCTGTGAAAAGCCTGCCTTGCCATTGACAATGTAAGAGAAGACTAGCAAATGCTCAGGCGTAGAAAGCTGATAAACACCATTGACAGATGGTGGAGGAGTTGTAGGAATCTCAGCCATCTCCGGATTCCTGATGGAAAGCTTTACAAACACCGGACTATGGTCTGAATAGGCCCTTAGGTGATAGTCTGCTGAACCTGACTCGGAATAATAACAGGGATTGAGCACAGCATAATGATCCACATTAAAGGCACGAGTTACAAAGAGATGGTCAATACGTCGTAGCTCACCACTTACTGTACTATAACCGTTTGCATTGAAGCCGGGACAAGTGCCATTGGTAATGAACTTCTGTTTGGCACGGACATAACAATCATAAAGAAATCCTGAGTTATAGAACAACTTATAAGCATCACCTGTCTGTACGGCATTATAGTCGCCAGATATGATGACGGGAGCTGTCTTGCTTGCAATCTCCTCAATCTTCTGCTTTATAAGATAGTATGACTGCTGACGGTTTATCTCATCAAGGTCCAGATGGGTATTGAAGTGATAGATGACCGTTCCCGTAGCTTTGTCAAAGAACTTACCCCAAGAGCAGATGCGCTTGTACGAAGTACCGCCTCCCACGCTGGGGAAACCCTTCGATGGTGTGTAAGGTGTATCACTCAACCAGAAATCACCATTATCAAGAAGAAGCAGGCGATCCTTACGATAGAAAATGGCAGAGTACTCACCACCCGTAGTACCATTGTCACGTCCCACACCTGTATAGGCATAACCTGTCATTCCGTTCAACATGTCATCCATCTGTGCTTTGTAAGCTTCTTGTACGCCAAGCAAATCGGGCTGCTGAAAGTTGACAAGATTAATAAGGTATGTGCGTCTGGTGGCCCAGCCGTTTCCAGCGTTTGTGTCGTTGTTATTCTTGTATCGGAGATTATAGGAACCTACACAAAGTTCCTGGGCTTGCACCGAACAGAAGGCCAGAAGCACAAAGGCAAGTTGTAGTAATCGTTTTTTCATTAATTATAGATTTAAGTTGTTTCTTCAAAGGTTTTGTGTATTCTGGTTAGAATTGTTCAAGGTATGCGATTCTGCTTTCCGTGCTGGGATGCGTACTGAAGAGGTTGCTGACCATAGAGGTAAAACTGCTCCTGAATTCAGGCGGTCGGATGATAAAGAGCTGAGCAACATCCTCGCGGTCCGTATCTCCCAAACCCGGGTCGCCGCTTATCTTGCGCAAGGCAGAAGCCAGAGCCAAGGGATTACCTGTTAGCTCGGCACCTCCGGCATCAGCCATATACTCGCGTTTCCTGCTGATGGCAAAACGGGTAAGTAGCGTGAATACATATCCTATAGCCGCCAGTACAAAGGCGACAAGCATCACCACGATGATGGAAACACCGCCGTTCTTGTTGTTATTACTGCTCCTTCTCCGGTCGCCGCCAAAAACAAAGGTATTCCACATCATGCGGACAGCCAATGTCATGATGGTACTCATGATACCGACGAAAATAATGCTGACAATGAGCAGACGGGTATCACGATTACGGATATGCGTCAACTCATGTGCTATCACACCAGCCAGTTCCTCATCATTCAGACGGTTACAGATACCTGTGGTTACAGTTACAGTATAGCTGTTATTATCTATTCCGCTGGCAAAAGCATTCAGCTGCGGATCGTCAATGACATTTATCTTGGGCATAGGCATACCGCAAGACATGGTTAGATTCTCTACAATATTATATACGCGAGGGTTCTCCCTGCGCTCAAGGGGTCGTGCACCTGTGGCACGACGTATCATTTCCGTATTAGTGAAGTATGCGATGGCAAACCACGCACCTACAATGCCCACTACCCAAGGTAGTATGTGCATCATCTCGTAGTTCACATAGTCCCAATCCACTCCGGTAACCTGACCATAATAAGGATCTGACACACTCAAATAATTGAGGATTACCAGAAAGAGATAAACCATCCCCAGCAGGATACAGGGAAAGAGTATGAGTAACAGCAGGCTCTTGAAATTGTTATTGGCCTGCTGCGTATGTATGCCAACGTACTTCATACTACCTACTTAAAATTTTACTTCGGGAGCCTTCTGTACAGCAGCACGCTCCTCCTGAGGAACCTCGAACATAGGCTCCTGATGGAAACCGAACATTCCGGCAAACAGTACAGCGGGGAAACTCTGAACAGCTGTGTTGAGCTCCTTGGTGGCGCTGTTGAAGAAACGACGAACGGCAGCCAACTTGTTCTCTATGTCGGCCAGCTCGGTCTGCAACTCCAGGAAGTTCTGGTTGGCCTTTAGGTCGGGATAAGCCTCTACGCTAACCTTCAAACCAGCAAGGGCACTACTCAATGCATTCTCTGCCTGAATCTTGTCGTTCAGAGAAGTTGCACCCATGGCAGCAGTACGAGCAGCAGTAACACGCTCCAACACACCTTTCTCGTGCTCGGCATAACCCTTTACCGTATTAACAAGGTTGGGGATAAGGTCATATCGCTGCTTCAACTGCACATCAATATTGGCGAAAGCATTCTCACGATTATTACGGAGCGCCACCAAATTGTTATAGATACCAATAATCCAAACAACAAGAATTACAGCAATAACTGCTACTACGATTAATGCAACCATAATTTTTCTATTTTACTTGTTAAACATCAATTTTATCTTGCAAAGATAGTGATTTTTCTAAACAAAGATATCAATTAGGGCAAATAAACAACATTTTTTGAGGAAATTTCAAACCATTTCAGAAAAAAGTCCTATCTTCGCACGCTTTAATATCAGAAGGTACACAATGAGACAACTTAAAATCACAAAGAGTATCACCAGCCGCGATAGTGCTTCGCTGGATAAGTATTTGCAGGAAATCGGACGTGAAGGACTTCTTACTGTTGACGAGGAGGTAGAACTGACTCAAAGGATAAAGAAAGGAGACCGCCGTGCTCTTGACAAACTGGTTCGTGCTAACCTGCGTTTTGTGGTTTCTGTTGCTAAACAGTACCAGAACCAGGGTCTCTCCCTACCCGACCTTATCAATGAGGGTAACGTAGGCCTTATCAAGGCAGCAGAGAAATTTGATGAGACCCGTGGTTTCAAATTCATCTCTTATGCCGTATGGTGGATTCGTCAGACTATTCTTCAGGCTTTGGCTGAGCAGAGCCGTATTGTACGTCTGCCTCTGAACCAGGTAAGCGCCGTGAACAAGATCACAAAGGCAATGACCAAGTTCGAGCAGGAGCACGAGCGTAAGCCCAGTGCCGATGAGTTGGCAGAACTTGTCAACGAGCTCCCTGAGAAGATCAACGACTCTCTGCGTGCCAGCGGTCGCCACGTGAGTGTGGATGCTCCCTTCGTAGAGGGTGAGGAGAACAGCCTTTTGGACGTTATGCAGAATCCTGATTCACCAATGGCAGACAAGAGCTTGGTAAACGAGAGCCTTGCCACTGAGATTGACCGTGCCCTGAGCATGCTCAACGAGCGTGAGAAGGATATCGTGGAGATGAGCTTTGGTATCAATCATCAGGAAATGACTCTGGAGGAAATCGGTGAGCGCTTCGGACTTACCCGCGAGCGTGTTCGTCAGATTCGCGAAAAGGCAATTCGCAAACTCCGTAGCGGTAGCCGCAACAGTCTGCTTCGTTCATATCTGGGATAAGTTTCAACCAAAAATACATAAAAAGAAGGCTTTGATACATTCAAGCCCTTCTTCTTTTTTCCCAACGTGGGAATTTTTTATTCCCAGTGTGGGAATATTATTCCTATAGTTAAAGCGCACAATCTTTCCAGTTAGGAAAATCTTTCTCCTTAGTTAAGAAACCTTGCACCTCTTTTATTTAAAAACGGAGAGGTCCTGCTTGATATAGACCACTACCCTATCCGGACCAAATGCTGTATAGAAATAGCTGCTTATCTCACCAATATGCTCTTCCCACTGGTCACGAACAAAATCATTGGGAACAGCTATCAGAATGTTTTTATCTCGGACAGCCCAAAGATCACAACATTTCATATATGTATTATAGAACACATCGCCAAGCCTTTCTTTGGCTCGTTCCATCCACCATTCATATTTCTCTCTGAAGATAGGCTGCACATCTGGTCGTTCTGGAGTATCGTCATAAATCTCCTCGGCAGCATCAAACTGTGGCTCCTTGGGCTTCTGCTGTTCCTTCAGCCAATTATAAAGGATCTCCGTAACATAGGCATGAACATTGTCCGGCTGATGTTCCTCTACCATCTTGTCTATATACGCCAATTCGTCCTTCAAGTCAAGACCGTCATAAATAAACGCCTCGAGTCGGGTCCATTCATTTGGCTGCAAATTATACTTGGTGATAAGGTCGGAATGAACCTTGCCCAGATAATTCTCGTAATTCTGGGCCTGCCCCATCTTACCTTCTATAATGGTAAAGCGGATGCTGTTGGGATTTCCACGGGTGACACCACGTGGGTAAACGGGTTCATACTCGAAACAGAACTCCACCTTGCCCTCGTCTGACAGCTTTTTCATCTCACGCTGCACAGGGTCCAAGACATCCCTATGGAAAGCTCCATACTTTAGGTAATGGTCGTCGATGATCTTCTTGTGGTCCTTGCTATAGGTAAGAACGCCAAAGAACTCCTTTAGGTCGATATAGTTGACATCACAAGACCCTTTCTTTCGCCAGGCACTGAGGTAAATATAAAGGCGAGGTGTTCGTGGGCTTCGACACAACTGGGTTATACCCTTCAGATGTCGGGTATAGCCCTTGCGTAAGTTCAGAATTTCACGAGCACTCTCGTCAACCATCTGGATACGAATATAGCCCTTCCTTCTGAATCCACTCTTGTAACCCATCTTTTCGCCTTCTGCATTCAGGTCGGCAGTAGGGAATTCAATCTTGTGGAACACATTTTGCTTTACGTCATACCACCTGTTCTCCTCCTCAACGAATCGTTTGTATGACATATCAACATGTAGTAAAGCCTCACATGCAGACTCCAGCTCACCATATTTCTTTGGACTGATTCCTAACTCCTTTAAGGGAATCTCAAAGTTGAGCAGGTTTCCACTCAGGTCCTCAGGCTTAAAGAGCGTAGACATATTATCTATACTGATCTGCTCCTTTATTCTTTCCTGTAACTGACCTATGATGGCAATCATCAAATTGGTTTGTACAAGAGAGAAATTACCACGTATCTGTGTGTACGTGATAGGATTCATGATAAAGTCTATATCATTATTCTGCGAGAAGGATTGCACCAACTCGTTTGTTTTGCTTACAATAGCAGGACCTTTTTTCTTTGCCATACTACTCCCAAATTACTTTTCGGTGGCAAAAATATGCCATTTCAACGAAACTTCCAAATATTTCACCCAAAAAGTGTTCCATTTATTCGCAAGTCGATGTTTCTCCTACTCTCACGTAAATCTTCTCGGTAATAATCTCTTGGTGTTGACTATATTTATACATTATTGTATATAATATACGTACCATTATTTATCCAACCGCTCCTCCCCTACTCTTCTATATGAAACGCAAATGCATGTTTCATGTTTACTCATAGTAATTTTCTTGCTTCTGACACATCTATATAGCACATCACTATCACATAGATGTTGCTCTAATACACCATTTCATATTATAATTAGACCTATCCTTCTCCTTATACCTTATTATATAAGGCATAGTGTTCCCTTTCTCCGCACCAGTGTTCACAAGCTTCGCACCTTTTCCCTCTATTTATATTGTTTCACAATATAATACCTGTGATTCAGTATGAATGTTCCGTTCTTTCGCACCTTTTCCTTAATACTGGAAGGTGTTCCCTTTCTCCGCACCAATGTTCACAAACTTCGCACCAAGTCTTCACGTTCTCCTCACTACATGTTCACAAACTTCGCACCAAGTGTACTTATTCTCCTCACCAAACATAGACTATGTAAATGATTTACAATAGGTTACATATAAACTATATTTATTATATTTCTTTATTTGTTATATAAGGATCCAGCCTTAATTTTTTTATCGAACTATAATATTTATATTACTTATACTTCCTTGTAACTTATTGACTATTAACTTTATATATTCTTTTCTGTGCGAAGATTGGGAACAGTTTGTGCGAACTTCGGGAAGACTTTGTGCGAAAAGCTGGTGCATTCAGTGCGAGGAATAGGAACACTTTACTCTTTTCCCTCATTCATAATATAATTATCATCTTATTATGATTCCTTATATTATGACATTGAACATTTGGTATTTTTGACACTTACCTATTTAGATATACACATACTCAAATATTCGGATACTTGTATTCTTAAAGATGGAGATATCTGGACATTTGCATTTTTGTGTATTTGAAGATTTATGTATTTGTATACCTGGATTTCTAGATATTGAAGTATGTAGGTATTGAAAAATACATTCTGATATACAAGTATACTGAAATATCCGTAAATATGTGTAAATATCTGATAGACTATACACGTATTTCCTCGGGAAAGTTGGAAAATATATAAGGATTTGAATACTTTTATACGTAAATATCTGAAAATATTTGAATATTTCTTTGTTCTTTCAGAATAAAAATCTAATTTTGCCTCCGAAAGTTAATATTTAGACCCGTTTCATCGTATGTCACAAGTTATTTCTTTATTACATGATAAAGGTGGTTGTGCTAAGACAACCTCTTGTGTTAATCTTGGTTTTGCATTATGGTTGTTAGGGAAAAAGGTGTTACTTATTGACACTGACCCTCAGTGTAATATGACTGATACTGTTGACAAGACGGTACATCTTGAAGCTGAAAGTACCATTTATGAATGGCTTCATGATTTCAAGCCTGGAGAGATGAGATCTCTTCCCATCTACACTAGATATGATGGTTTGGATTACGTCCCTGGTAGTCATAGTATGAGTAACATTAATGCCGAGTTGCAATTGATGTACAATCGTGAGCATAGACTTGAGAACTTTCTGAACACAGTTGATCCGGAGTCTGGTGCGAAGATTAGGAACATGTATGATTATATCTTCATTGATTGCGCACCAGGAGGTGAGACACTTATGAACACTAATGCGCTTGTTGCCAGTGATTATGTGATTGTTCCAACTGAAGCCGGTATCTACAGCTTACAGGGTTTGCCTAGATTGTTGGATTACATAGAGAAGGTTAGAACACAGTTACATTGTCCTGTTTCTATATTAGGTTATCTTCTGGTACGTTGGGATGCCCGAAAAGCTATCAGCAAGGAAGTAAAAGCTTATTATAGTAATCAAGACGAGGTGAAGGCCCCACTCTTCCCGGTTAATATACGTGAATGTGTCAGGTGTACAGAGAGTGTGGCATACGAGATGTCTCTCTTTGAGTATAGCCCAGACTGTACAGCTGCCGATGATTATATGCGTGTGGCAGAATATATGATAGGCAGAAAGGCGCGTCCCAAGACATGGACACCAGTTCGTTGGGGACAAATAGCAAATACTGCATTCAAGCGTTTCATGAAGGAGAGGGAGGCATAACACATAGATATGTAGACATCTGGGTGTTTGGATATCCAAATATTTGAAAATATACAAACATATAAACATTTGCATATATGGCTATTAAGAAAGGAAGTTTACCTATTGCACAGGTAGCAAAGGATGCCAGCAGAAACTTTGTACAACCAGTTCCTCTGGCCACAAATGAGGCAGTACGAACACAGATTGTACAGGAGACCCCTGCACCTAAAGCTCTGAAGAGAGTATGTAAGATTCAGAAGGTAGGTGGTTTTTCATTCTTTACTTCTGAAGAGGATAGGAATGCGCTGGATTTTATAGCTTTCCGTAATAAGTTCGAAAAGCAGAATGTTGTCCGTGCGGCATTGCATCAGTTCTTGCAGCAGCACTACCAAGATGGGGTGGGACTCGACCAAGCTGCTTTGACACAGTTGGCCGAGTACGAGAATTCCATCTATGAGTGGGTGTAGGGTAGGGGAGTATAAGTTACTCCTTTACCAGGCAGGCGTCTAAAAGGGTGGCAATGGCTTCACGGTCAAGATGCTGCCCAATAAAGACGAGTTTCTGCATCCTGTCTCCGTATTGCTCGTCCCAGTCGCGACGCAATCCTTCGTTTTTCTGCATGAATGCTTCAAGTTCCCCTTTGGGCATGGTTGCATACCATTGACCAGCATTTGTCAGTTTAACTTGCTTGCCAGCCTGTTCGAATAGGTAACACATATCCTCTTCACCTTTGAAGTAGCAGATACCTTTGGCGCGGATGATGTTTTTGGGCCACAGGCGGGCAACAAAATGATCAAAGTTGCTTAGGTCGAGGGGCTGACGACGGTAATACACGTATGTGCCGATGCCATATTCTTCAGCCTCACCTTCTCCGTGATGATGGTGGTGGCATCCACAGTGACAATGCTCATCATGGTGATGGTGGTGCCCACACTCAGGACAAACCTCTTCGTCATCTTCATCATGATCATCGTGGTGGTGATGATGGTGCTCTTCTCCTTCATGTTCCTTGTCTGAATGGTGGTGATGCTCTTCCTTCTCTTCGTCTGGATGATGATTCTCGATTTCGTTAATCCAGGCAGCAGATGTCGCTACTTCATTAAAATCAAACAGGTTGGTATCCAGAATCTTATTTAGATCCACATCTCCGTAGTTACATTCTATGATTTCTGCTTTGGGTTGAAGGGCACGAAGTATTTGCTTTGTCCTTTCCAAGTCATGCGGTTCAACTTCTGCAGCTTTGTTCAGCAGGATAATATTGCAGAACTCTATTTGCTGGATAACAAGATTCTCTATGTCATCTTCCTCCAGGTTCTGCTTCATCAGGTCGTTACCGTTAGCGAACTCATCCTTGAGACGTAAGGCATCAACAACTGTAACGATGCAGTCCAGTTGTGGAACTCCATTCTTCAGAACCTCGGGAGCCATGGAAGGGATGGAACAGATGGTCTGGGCAATAGGAGCAGGTTCGCATATTCCGCTAGCCTCAATAACAATGTAGTCGAAACGCTTCATGGCAATGATGTCATAAAGCTGTTGTACCAGATCCATCTTCAGGGTACAGCAGATGCAGCCATTCTGCAATGCCACCAGACTATCATCAGCCTGGTTTACTATTCCGCCTTTCTGAATCAGGTCGGCATCAATGTTCACCTCGCCTATGTCGTTTACAATTACGGCAAAGCGTATACCTTTCTGGTTTGAGAGAATGCGGTTTAATAATGTTGTCTTACCGCTGCCCAGATATCCTGTGAGCAGCAGAACGGGGATATCGTACTTGTTCATCTGTATCATTGTTTTTTAATTTGGAATGCAAAGTTACATCTTTTTACATTCAGCGACAAATAAATAGATATTTATTTCCTTCATTAGGATTTTTTGTTTAATTTTGCCATTTGATAGTATAAAAACTGACACAAATAGTATAATGCAAACGCCCAAAAACAATATATTTCTTACCTTAGCTTTATTATTTTTATCTATTGGTTTAGTGAGTGCCCAGTCGACTGCGGAAAAGCTTTCCGGAACACCTATAGGATCTACAAGCGTGGATTATAGTACTGGAAAAGCATCTACAACTGTTAATACTCCCGCCTGTGCTTTTGATGGTGACACCAAGACATTCTATGCGTCTTATGATAGAAGCAGGACTTGGGTAGGTCTGGACTTGGGTACTCCCCATGTAATAACCAGGGTAGGGTGGTGCCCCAGAGAAACTCAGCCGACGCGTGTCCAGTTGGGCATCTTTGAGGGTTCCAATAGCCCCGACTTCCTGGATGCCGTTCCCCTTTATCTGATTCCTGAAGGCGGAACCGCCAACAAATTAGACTATGCGGATATAAATGTAAGCAGAGGGTTCCGTTATGTTCGTTATGTAGGTCCCAATGATGTGCGTTGTAACATAGGAGAGTTGGAGTTTTACGGTTATGAAGGCGAGGGTGACGACAGCAAGTTCTATCAGGTAACCAATCTGCCTACTGTAAGCATTCATACCAAAGTCGGCTATGACCCTATGGATAAGGTCAATGATTTGGAATCATTCCTCACCATCACGTATGATAATGGTACTCGCATTCAGGAGTATCCCATTCTTACCAAGGGTAGGGGAAATGCCTCATGGGATTTCCCTAAGAAACCATGGCGAATAAAGTTCAACGATGGCAAGAGCCACCGCATGCTCAAGGGCTCTCCTCTTGAGAGTCCTGCCAAGGCCAAGAAGTGGACGCTTATCAACAATTATGGCGACAAGACGCTGATGCGTAACATCCTGGCTTTCGAGACCAGTCGTCGCCTGAATATGCCCTACACCGTTTATTGCCAGCCCGTAGATGTTATCATGAACGGTGAGTATAAAGGTTGCTATCAGCTATGCGACCAGATAAGTATAGACCCCAACCGTGTTCCTATTGTGGAGATGACGCCAGAGGATAATGAAGACCCGCTTGTCACGGGTGGATATTTGATAGAGATTGATGCCTATGCCGATCGAGAGCCTTCATGGTTTAACAGTAGCAAGAAAATTCCTGTCACAATCAAATCTCCTGATTCCGATGAGATTACGGTTGCACAAAAGAAATATATAACAAATTACTTCAATTTGCTTGAGACGGATCTCTGGAAGTCCAAATATACTGATCCCGTTGAGGGTTTCCGTCGCCGACTGGACCTTGAGAGTTTCCTGAAGCATTTCCTTGTGGGAGAGTTCTCGGGCAATATGGATACGTATTGGAGTACATATATGTACAAGAACCGCGAGGAAGATAGATTCACAGTTGCTCCATGTTGGGATTTCGACCTGGCTTTCGATAATGACAAGCGTATCTATCCTGTAAACGGTCGTTCAGACTGGGCCTATACTGGCGGAAGTTCGGCGCCCAATATGAGGTCCTTTGTTTCCCGTGTCCTTTCAGACAAGGGAGCCAAGCAGCGCATTTCCGAAATCTGGACTGATATGCGTGACCGCGGTATCTTCACAGCCGAGTCTTTTGTTGCCTATGTTGACAGTACGGCTCAGGTGCTTGATGCATCCCAGAAGCTCAATTTCATCCGTTGGCCCATCCTGAATTCCAGAGTGCATCAGAATGTGTCTGCCCTTGGCAGTTATGAGGCCGAGGTGGAGGTGGTGCGTAAGTATTGCCGTGAGCGTATTGCATGGATAGACAACTTCCTGAATTACAAGGCTGCGCCTGTATATAAGGACAGCACCTATTACATCTCCAATGCTGAGGAGCTGATGGCCTTTGCCTATGCTGTCAGCAAAGGAGCCAATGGCTCTGATGCCTATCTGACTGCTGATATAGATATGTCAGCCTATTCTGCCGAATATATTCCCATAGGAACTGGGACTAAGCCATACCGTGGAACCTTCAACGGAAAGAATCACCGCATTCTCAACCTCAACATTAGTGGAGAGAATAACTTTGGTGTCTTCGGAACTGTTACGGGTGGTGCCACCATCAAGAACTTTGTTCTGGACAGCAGCAGTTCCATCAGTGGTGGTGCTTATGTAGGTATTGTAGGTGCAAGTTCAGGTTCAGGCCTCATTACCATTTCATGCGTGGGCAACGAGGCTGATATCACCGGTACGGGTCAGAATGTGGCTGGTATCATAGGTTGTAATATGAACTCATCTTGCGAGTTCTTCCTTTCAGACTGTTACAATACGGGTACTATATCAGGAAGTAAGGAGAGTGCTTCTATCTGCGGATGGACAGGCAATGACGGTGTTATCCAGAACTGTTGGAATATCGGAACGGTTAACGGATACGATTGGGGTCACGACATGGCCCGTGGTAACTCCATGCTGGATAACTGCTATAGCACCTTCGGTGATCAGGTTACCAGCATTACTATGGAACCTGTCGCCAGTGGCGAGTTGTGTTATAACCTGAACAAGGGAGCCACAGAGGATATCTGTTGGTATCAGACGATAGGCGAGGATGCTCATCCCGTCATTGACAACAGGCATTATACTGTTTGCAAGGCAGAAGACGGTACATATTACAACGAAAGGAATCTAAAGGGCGATGTCAACAACGACGGTATGATCACAGAGACAGACATATCTCTTTTGGCAGATTATATCCTGGATCCTACAGATCCTGACTTCTCTGTATTTAGGGCCGACATGAACAATGATAATGCCATTGACGTCTATGATATTGTGGCCATACGCAATTACATAGACGGTAATCCGCATAAGGAGAACACATTTACGGCTCGCCTCTACGCCTCTAACACCAACATAAAGGCAGGCGGAACGCGCAAGGTCAACGTCACCCTGTCGGCATCCCAGATGGCCACAGCTTGGCAAGCCGACATAAAGTGCGGTTCCATGCTTTCTGTCAAGCCAGAGTCTATACAGCTGGGAACTATCGTCTCAGAATCACACGTTGTCAGGGTAGGGCAGACAAAGGATGGCATCAGGCTCCTTGTCTATTCTCCCACTCAGGAACCCCTTCTTAATCGTACGGGTGCAGCATTCTACTTTGTGCTGGATGCCGACTCAGCCTTCACGGATGTCTCTACTTTCACCCTAAGCAACATCCGTGTGGCAGCCGCAGATGGTTCACATGCGGAAGTCAGTGATGCATCATATAATATCACTTTCTCCAAGACGTATGTTAGCAGCATTGTATTCCCCGAGTCTGATGTTACCATCATGCAGGGCAGTCAGACAGCACTTACTCCTACCGTCTTGCCAGTCTTGGCTACCGAGAAGGGTCTTACTTGGTCAACCACGGATGCTACCATAGCTTCTGTAGACCAGCAGGGCAATGTCGTTCCGGGCACTCCCGGTGATGCTGTTGTTACGGCAACGGCTACTGACGGCAGTCGCATCTCCGGCAGTGTAAATATCCATGTTCTGGATCCCGAGGTAGGCATTCTGCCTCTGAGCTCATTGCCTGCAAATGCCAAGGTTTATGACCTTGCTGGTCGTAAGGTGCAGGGAGCAAGGAGCAAGGGGCAAGAGAATTCTCAATGTTCAATGTACAATGGACTAAAGAAGGGTGTTTACATCGTAAACGGTCAGAAAGTATTCATCAAATAACCCATAATAAAAAAAGCTACTAATCCAATAAGCTACTAAGCTAATAAGCTAATAACCAATAAAAAAATAAGAATTATGACACTGATTAAATCCATTTCCGGAATCCGAGGAACCATCGGAGGTAGTGCAGGTGACACCCTCAATCCTCTGGATATTGTTAAGTTCACATCGGCATATGCTACTTTGATTCGTCGTACCACCAAGGTACAGAGTAATAAGATTGTTGTGGGTCGTGATGCCCGCATCTCTGGTCCCATGGTCAAGAATGTTGTCTGTGGAACCCTTATGGGTATGGGCTTTGATGTTGTTAACATCGGTTTGGCCACTACTCCTACCACCGAGATTGCCGTTACCATGGAGGGCGCCTGTGGTGGTATCATCATTACTGCCAGTCATAACCCCCGCATGTGGAATGCCTTGAAGTTGCTCAACGAGAAGGGCGAGTTCCTGAACAAGCAGGAGGGTAACGAGGTGCTTCGTATTGCCGAGGCAGAGGACTTCGAGTATGCCGATGTCGACCACCTGGGCAGCTACCGTGAGGATGACAGCTACGATCAGAAGCACATTGATATGGTACTCGGCCTCGACCTTGTGGATGTTGAAGCCATCAAGAAGGCCAACTTCCGTGTTGCCTTCGACAGCGTGAACAGCGTTGGTGGTGTTATCCTGCCTAAGTTGTTCCAGCAGTTGGGCGTTCAGACTGTAACAGGTCTCTTTACTGAGCCTACTGGCGACTTCCAGCACAACCCCGAACCCCTGGAGAAGAACCTTGCAGACATCAAGGCTCTCATGCAGAAGGGTGGTCATGATATAGGCTTTGTTGTCGACCCCGATGTTGACCGTCTGGCCCTGTTCTGCGAGGATGGCACCATGTATGGCGAGGAATACACCCTTGTCACCGTTGCCGACTACATCCTGCAGCACACCCCCGGCAATACCGTCAGCAACCTCAGCAGTACCCGTGCCCTGCGCGATGTAACCCGCAAGTACGGATGCGAGTACAATGCCGCTGCCGTTGGCGAGGTGAATGTTGTTACCAAGATGAAGGAGACCGGCGCTGTCATTGGCGGCGAGGGCAATGGCGGAGTAATCTATCCTGCTGCCCACTACGGTCGTGATGCCCTGGTAGGTATCGCCCTCATCCTTACCTATCTGGCCAAGAAGGGTATGAAGACCAGCGAGCTGCGTGCCACCTATCCTCCTTATTTCATTGCCAAGAACCGCATAGACCTCACTCCCGATACTGATGTAGATGCTATCCTGGCTAAGGTTAAGGAACTCTACAGGAACGAGGAGGTTAACGATATAGACGGTGTTAAGATTGACTTCCCCGACAAGTGGGTTCACCTGCGTAAGTCTAACACCGAGCCCATCATCCGTGTCTATAGCGAGGCCAGTACTATGGAGGCTGCCGACGATATAGGCAAGAAGATCATGGACGTAGTCTACCAAATGGTATAACCAATTAAGAGTTAAGAATTAAGATTTGGTACAGAGAAGCATTGTTTTTCCAAAAGTCCACTCTTAATTCTTAATTCATAATTCTTAATTAAAATCCAAGTTGCTAACTCTTAATTCTTAATAATAATCGCCCTATGTTAACACAAATCATCAATGGCCGGATACTGACCCCACAGGGGTGGTTAAGGAATGGTAGCGTAATCTTACGCGACGGAAAAATACTTGAAGTCACAAACTGCGATCTGGCAGTCATCGGAGCAGAGCTCATAGATGTCAAGGGTATGTACGTAGTGCCCGGGTTCATAGAGATGCATGTGCACGGCGGCGGCGGAACCGATTTCCAGGAAGGAACAGAGGAAGCCTTCCGCACGGCCGTTGCAGCTCATGCCAAATATGGAACCACCAGCATCTTCCCCACATTGAGCAGTAGTACTGTTCCTATGATAGAAAAGGCTGTGCAGACCTGTAACAAACTGATGAAGGAGAAGGACAGCCCTATTATGGGTCTGCACCTCGAGGGTCATTACCTCAATCCCAACAAGGCAGGTGCCCAGCAGCCCGACTGGCTGAAGAATCCGGATCCCAACGAGTATATTCCCATCGTTGAGCACTCTGATTGTCTGGCTCGCTGGGATGCTGCTCCCGAGTTGCCCGGAGCCTTGCAGTTTGGTAAGTATTGTTCCGAGAAGGGCGTCCTGCCCAGTATCGCCCATACCAATGCCGAGTACAGCGATGTCCGTTCGGCCTTCGAGGTAGGCTTCACCCACGTTACCCACTTCTATAATGCCATGCCTGGTTTCCACAACAAGCAGGGCTACAAGTACGAGGGAACGGTAGAGAGTGTCTATCTGATTGATGATATGACCATAGAGTGTGTAGCAGACGGAATCCATGTGCCTCCCACCATCCTGCGTATGGCCTATAAGGTAAAGGGTGTAGAGCGTATGGCCCTTATCACGGATGCCCTTGCCCCTGCAGCAGCCCCCAAGGATGCCAAGGCCTATGACTCCCGCGTCTATGTCGAGGACGGTGTCTGCAAGCTCACCGGCAGCGGTGCCTTGGCAGGTTCATGTGCCACCTCTGACCGTCTTATCCGTACCATGGTGCAGCAGGCTGACGTACCCCTCGAGGATGCCGTCAAGATGATTACCGATACGCCCGCCCACATCATGGGCATTCAGGGACGCAAGGGTACCCTCTCCCGTGGCAAGGATGCTGATATCGTAGTCCTCGACGAGAAGCTACGCGTACGTTGTGTATGGCAGATGGGTAAGATTATTGAGAATTCGTTATTTAAATAACGACCCCCTCCGTCTCCCCGAGGGGAGTGTTAATATAGGGGCAAGGAGCAAGAGATATGTTTTGCAGTTAGTAGTTGAACTTCGTTCAATTTTGAATTTTGAATTACAAGTGTATAACTATCCTCTTGCCCCTAACCACTTGCCCCTTGCCCCTAAAAAATGAAATAGAATATGAAGAATCCTATTACATGTGCTCGTGAGGCTTGGCATCGTTTCATGCATAACGATGCCTTGCGTCACCGTCTCTACATTACTATTTTCCAGAGTGACACACCCATAGGCAAGGCCTTTGATGTGGCCTTGCTCTGGTGTATAGTGCTAAGTATTCTGGTAGTGGTGGTAGAGAGCACTAATGGGATAGCTCCTCTTGCCAAGCAGGTCTTCACGGTACTGGAGTATGTCTTCACCTTCTTCTTTACCCTGGAGTACCTCTTGCGCCTCTATTGTTCCCCTCAGCCGCGCAAGTATGCCCTCAGTTTCTTTGGCATAATAGACCTGCTCAGCACCTTGCCGCTGTACATAGGGTGGATTATAGGTCCTGTTCGCTACCTGATGGTAGTGCGTACCTTCCGTCTTATCAGGGTGTTCCGTGTGTTCAAGCTGTTCAGCTTCCTCGAGGAAGGCGACCTCCTCCTGCGTTCCCTCATGCTCAGTAGCCGCAAGATCATGGTCTTTTTCCTCTTTATGGTCATCATGGTTATCTCCATGGGAACCCTCATGTACATGGTAGAGGGAAACATCAAGGGGACGCCCTTTACGGACATCCCCACCAGTATCTATTGGGCTGTCGTTACCATGACTACCGTCGGTTATGGAGACATTGCCCCCGTCACCCCCGTGGGGCGTTTCCTCAGTGCCATCATTATGCTTATGGGCTATACCATCCTGGCTGTGCCCACAGGTATTGTCAGTGCCCAGTTCGTTCATGACCACGGAAAAACCGTAACCCCTCAGCATAAGTGCAAGGAGTGCGGCAGTCCTTTACCCCAGAAGGCCCACTTCTGTCCTCATTGTGGGGTAGAAGTAAAAGGGTAGGGGGTTAAACCTCAAAGTCCAGACAGGTACGCTGTACTGTGTAGGGGCGTACCTTAGTATCTGCCACAGCCACGTGGGCAGGGTGTGTGGCGTATGCCTTCAGAGCCTCTGCGCTTTCCAGTGTAGAGTCCAGCATCACATCGCAGTTGCTGGAAGCCAGTCGGCCACTTATGTTCACCACTACATCTACCAGTCCGGGTACTTTACCTTTCAGGCCTTCCAGGCCCTCTTTAATGCCTTTCTTCACTTGTTCTTTCTCTTCTTCAGAGAGTTCTGGATTCAGTGTCCAGAGGATAATGTGCTTAACCATCTTGTTCAATTCTCTAATTTCGGGTTTCAAAGGTACGAATAAGCGAGTGGAATACAAAATAAATCTTGTTTATTTTTATTCCCGAGCGGGAGTAGCTTCGAGAAGGTATTCTCAAAGGAACGAACTGACGAACGAAACAAGAGCAGAGTCATATCACATATGAACTCTGCCTTGTGAGGAGGAAGAAGACCGTAGGTCAATAAGTGAGTGATTTTCCAAATTCATTTGAGGAAATCAGAATTTCCAAATCGACCTGATAGGTGGGATGGGCAGGATACTTCTTGACCCAGAAATGTTTCATTATGTTTCATATTGCATTTTGCGGCACTGAATCTATGGATAATTACTTAGAAAGCTAAATATCTATAAACTAACTATATGAACCCACGAAATATTCAGTTAATAATTTTTAACAGTAGGGTGAAACAAAATGAAACATCCATAAATTGTCCAGTATATTGAAAGGCATTAATTTTGCATCCGCGTATTGGACTATGGAAGTACACAACAAACACACATTTTCTATACGTTAACTTTGCACATACAACCTTTAGTTTAGTTTTTTTATGAAGAAAAGTTTAAAACTGATGCTATTGGGGGTTTTGCTCTCTCAATATGCTTTTGCACAAACGACGGGTGAACATTTCCTGTACACCTATGACGGTGCAGGTAACATCACATCCAGAGTCAGAACGTACATCAGGCGTAATCAGAAAGCCTTGAGCAAGAGCCCGGAGGAGGAACCCCAGGTCAGCATCAAGACAAATGCCTCATGGTCGGATGTACAGGTAGAAATCAACCAGGAAGTAAAGGACGGAGATATGCTGTATATTTACTCAGACAGAGGACTCCTTGTTGCCTCGCTCCGCCTGGAATCCAGTAGTGTCTCTTTCAACCTCTCTAACTTCAAGAAAGGAATCTACCTGTTCAGATACAGCAGGAACAAGAACGTAACAGAAAGTAAAATCGTCAAGACAAACTAATAACAGATGAAACGTATATTCTTATATCTATTAGCGATCACGCTATTACCGCAGGTCATATCTGCAGCCGTACTTGTGGGCAAGACTGAGGGAGCATTCTCAGTGTCACCTACAGGTGCCGCAACATATACCATTCCCATTAAGGTGCAGAATGGTTTGAGTGATTTCTCCCCCTCTATTTCACTGACCTATAGCAGTCAGGCAGGCAATGGAATAGCCGGTATGGGATTCAGTATCTCTGGTCTGTCTGCTATCTCTATTGTTCCAAGAAGTGTTTATTTCGACTATGATGCCGAAGAAATCAAAGAGAGTGAAGACAATGCCTTTACCCTTGATGGTCAGCGACTCCTGCATGCTAACCGTGGTGAGGTAGATAACGGCCAGACGGGTGCCGTGTACAGGACAGAGAACGAGCAGTATAACATTATCAGTATTACTGCTTCCCAGAACGGCACGCCCGCCACATTCCAGGTCAAGGCCACAAACGGTACCACCTACAAGTACGGCAGTTCCACGGGAAGACGTACCCAGAGCAACGGGAAGGCATACCAGTGGGCCCTTGACTATGCAGAGGATGCCCTGGGTAACTATATCCAGTACACCTACTCTCAGGAGGGCGTTCTGTACCCCACCTCCATTACTTACGGGCGCAACATACACGGAACGGCCGGTGTGGACTGCACCATATTATTTAACTACGAAAGCCGTCCGGACAGCATCCCGGTATATATGTTCGGTGAACAGCGTTTTCTGAAAAAGCGTCTTAAGAGCATCGTCTGCAAGTATGACGGGAATGTATATAGGACATATACGCTTAATTATACAGAGGATGTGTTCTCGCATCTGACATCCGTTTCGGAAACAGGAACCGGCTCTGCATCAGTTCCTCCCACCACTTTTGAATGGGAAGTACCTTCTGAGTTCCGGTTGGATTGTAGCAGCCGAGACATAGAAGGCTCAGATGATGATGAAGATGATGATGAAGATGATAAAGATGATAAGGTAGATTATTATTATTTCTCATCGGATCTGGACGGCGATGGATTTTCGGAAATGATAAAAGTCAAAAAGGAAACATTTTCCAATTACAATACAAGGACTGATTTTTATATAAATAAATGGGTACCAGGTAGCGAGAGTTATGCATGGGTAAACAGTTATTCCATACAGTCAGGCTTCTTTGATACTCTTTATGGCAGTTATGCCATCCGCGCATATAAACAGAAAGGAAATTCTCTGGTCTTGCCTTGTTGTACGGTATACCCAACTGATCGATTGCGCTCCCAGATGTCCTTTATCTTCCCTGAAAAAAACTGGGTGTTTGATATCCCGTTGAAAGGCCGCCCCACAGAAGTAGAGGAGATTCCTGCTTATATATATATGGATTCAGACGGGGATGGGGTAGATAATATTTTTGTCATAGAAAAGGAAAAGAAAAATAATAAATACCCAGCTTATTTGGCTACAATTGATTTTTTGGGAAACGAAATAACAACAACCCCATACAATCTGAGTCTGAATGGGGCTCCAGATAAAATCCGGTGCGCAGACTTCAACGCTGATGGTATGCCAGATTTGCTGATCACAACCTCTAATACACTCTATATATACTTTAATAAAGCGGGAACTTTCTCCGATGAGAACAGGTTTTGGTGCTATCATCCAAGTTTTAAAGGATTTGACGTTATAGAAATTGGTGATTTCAATGGTGACGGTCTTATGGATCTGATTGTAGATGTTGAAGAAGTTCATTGGATGGTCGCTTTGAATTCAGGTAATGTAAACGGCGACCTCTTTCATTGGGAGGGAATAAGTGGCCTATTTGTTAATGGTGCCTACGAATCTACAGGAAGAAGGGATGATTTGTTCTGTATAGTACAGGATATTGACGGAGATGGTAAGAGCGATGCAATAGTGGGGTGCCCGCATAAAGAAGAAGGTGGGAGTGCTCATGTTCTTAAATTCAATGGGTATTCATTTGATATAGTATCAGGGTACGGAATGCGTGATTCTAATGAATTCCCGAATCGTAGTCATATAATTCAGGGTGATTTCGAAGGGAAAGGAAGGGCTCAAATCCTATACAAAGGAAAAGGACTTGGTCAGGAAACTACGGGATGGAATCTATTGCAGAATACCACAATGATACCATCTACACAGAAAATTATATCCGTAACAGATGGCCTCGGTGTAAAAGACAGCATTAGCTACGGTTTACTGACAGATAAGGACGTGTATCAGGTAAATGACAATTCTACGCTTCCCCAATCTGTTATATATTTGGCTGGTGGATTACCCGTGGTAAAAACCTGGACGGAAGTGATTCCCACGGAAAGCCGTACCACGGATTATTCTTACGCCAACGGTTTGCTTCACTTGCAGGGAAAGGGATTTCTGGGATTTAAAGACATAAAGACGATATCCAGTACAGGAATTGTGACTGAAACGCATAATGAGCTAAATAATACATTCAGGGTACTGCTTCCTAAGAGGGTTATACAAAGCAATACTTGTGGGGATATCCTCAGTCAGAAGACTTTTACTACGACTTTAGACTACGAAGATCTCAGATCGTACAAGACAAAAGAGACTTATAGCACATCCAACAAACCATTTGATGATTTTACAGAGAGTGAGGAAAGTAAGGAATTTATTAACGGTTTCCCCCGCTTTCAAGGGAGTTATAATGATTTAACTCAAACGGAGACTTTTACTTCGTTTTGGGAAAGTCCGCGTGAGGGTGTCTATATAAAAGGACTTCCTGAAGAAATCCAAATCGGCAAGGGGAATTTGACGTTTGATACGGAAGATGATCTTATTCTCGATAATATTCTCTATGAAAGAGATCCCGCTACTGGTCTCGTTCTTAAGGAAACACGTAAAAGAATCTATTATGAAGAAGATATTATAAGCACAGACGGCTATTCCTATAACGAGTATGGTCAGGTGACTCAGCACTATACTGTTGCATACAATTCTACAGACACCCTTGTAACAAGATATGAGTATAACGCAAAAGGGCAATTGTCTAAGGAATATGATCCTAAGGGGTTGTATAGGAGATACACCTATAACTCAAATGGCACATTGGCATCGGTCCGTGATTTTGATGGTATAACCATCCGATACACATACGATGGTCTGTTAAGAGAAACAAGCAAGTCAAGAGCATCAATATCGACTTACAAAGTCCAAAGGGCACGTTCCAACTACGGTGGCAGTGTTTATTCTATCACAGAGTCTGTAACTGGAAAAACGCCTGTAACTACATATTATGATGCATGGGGAAGAAAGATTGCAGAGTCTGCACCTCTTGCCAATGGATCGGCCATGTACACGGATTATCGATATAACTCTAATGGACAGCTCGATTTCGTCTCATTCCCCCACAGGAAAAACGAAACAACATCCGAAGGTACTACTTACACTTATGATGCATTATTCCGAAAGATAAGTGAAGTGGATTCAAATGGAAAAACAAACACATGGTCATACAGTCCCAAGCAAGTTACAAGTTGTATAGATGGTGGAACGACAACCACAAAATATTTCACGGAAGATAAAATATCCGAGGTGGAGGATGCTGCGGGAAGTGTGAAGTATGACTACAATGCAGACTTAAATGTTTCTTCCATAATCAGTGATGCCGGAACCGCACAATATCAGTATGATGCTGTTGGCAGGTTGGTTCAGACGAGTGACATGAATGGTGTTGTCAAGCAGTACGAATATGACCAGAATGGCTATTTGTGGAAAACGACTATAGACGGCAGTACTGTAGAAACAAACTATGACAAGTACGGTCTTCTGAGAAGTAAGACCTGGTCAGAGCCCGGTGAGTCTCCACATACAAGAACCTTTACTTATGACAGATACTTCCGCTTGACCAGTGATAGAGGTGAAGGATACTCGAGGTATTATAGCTATGATACATACGGCAGAACATGGGGGGGGGTGCAAGTATTACCGATGGTGATACAGAAGAGTTCAGTGTGACGTATAACTATGGTTCAGATAATAACATTAGCCAGGCATCGGTTACCTTCGGTGAATTCTATAATAGACGTCATGAATTTACTGAAGAGTTCACTTATCAGAATGGCTATATGATTTCGGATGTCTTGAATGACACCTTAGTTTGGGAGCTATTTGATCAGGATAGATGGGGAAATGTTACTGAGAATAGAGATTATCAGGGTGGTACACAATATACATATAATGATTATGGTAATATGCTTTATATGAACCGCCACGATAATTATATGGTAAGCGAAACGTACGCATACGACATACAAACAGGGAATATGATTAGCAAGAATGGTATTCCACTGACGTATGATAGCATGAACCAGCTGACAGGATACGGAGACTGCACCTATAGCTATGACACGAAGGGCAACATCACCAATCAGCCGCATGTGGGTGAGTTCTCATACAATGGGTTTAAGATTGATGATATGAATATTCAAGGCCATCTCACTTTGGATGGCGATCTTCGCATCAGTTATTATAAAGCTATAGAAAGGCCCAAAAGCATTGAGAATGACAGGTTTAAGGCAGAGTTCTATTATGACGGAAACGGAGACCGTATCATGATGAAGGTTTATGAGAAGATATCTGGGACTCCCACTCTTAGCTTTACAAGATACTATTTTGCTCCTAACGCTGAAATGACAGCAGACTCTCATGGACATTATAGATATTTATACTATGCCGGAAATGATGCATATACAGCACCTGCCGTTATGGTCACTGACGAGAATAGGTGTTCCAGCATTTATCAGATTACCAGAGATAACATCGGAAGTGTCTTAGTATATGCTAATGCTAACGGTGACCATTACGAAAATTCATATACTCCCTGGGGAATCAGATCCTGTGGAGCTGGGAATTACACCTGTTTTTACAATCCAGGTCAGGAACCCGGGTATGGTCCTTTCTTCAGAACCTATACAGGTCATGAGGACCTGTGGATGTTCGGCCTGATAAATGCCAACGCCCGTTTGTATAGCCCTTACCTTGGCCGCTTTGTTAGCCCTGACCCTCTGCTTAACAGTGAGGGTGGTCCTCTTGATTACAATCCCTATATCTATGCAAGGAATAATCCATACAAGTACATAGATAAGAATGGGGAGTTCCCATGGCTGCTTTTTGGGGCTGCTCTAGGCGCAGGATTTAATATCTGGCAAAACTCAGACAACATTCATTGTTTCGGTGATGCTCTCTTTTATGGTTTTGCGGGAGCTGGAGCTGGTTCCTTGGGTGGATGGATCGGCCCGTCTGCTGCGGTCTCTCTTGGACTAGGAGCGACAGGCGCTATTGCAGGATCTGTTGCAGGCGCTATAACTGGATATATTTCCAGTACTATCGGGGGAACACTGAACGCTGCATATTCTGGAGACTTTAGTAAATTTAGTCTGGGAAGTATTTTTACACAAACTGCTTTCTCTGCAGCTATAGGAGGTATAATGGGTGGTATAGATGCAGTCAGTAAAAATACTAATTTCTTTACGGGAGGTATCAAAGAAGAATTGTTTGGTGCATGTTATTGTTCTACGTGCAATTCATCTGGTTTTAGTTTAGGTGAAAGCACGATTACAGGAACATATGTTGGCACTGTTGATGGCGTACCTGTTTTCGAAACGAAAAAATTTGGAAGCGTGATTAAAAAACAGGCAGACGGTTATTATCATTTTCGTGGTATTACTATTCCAAAAAGGGGAATAATCGTGGCACAAGGTGCGTATTCTAGTGGTAAAGATATAGGTACTGCTTTAGTTCAACACGAATTTGGGCATATACTGCAATGTCGCATGTATGGTTCATATGCATATTATCATATAATTGCACCTGAAAGTATGGCTAATTGTATATATTCTAATGCTATGGGTAATCAGGCTATACATGATAATTTTTGGACTGAGACATGGGCTAACTACTTATCAAAAGAATTCTTTGGGAGTAAGTATGTTGGTGGGCCTGATTATCCCGCAATAAACATTAGCTCCTGGAATAGATTTAGGATGGAGGTTGCTCGGACTTGTGGCGTAATTTCCGGCTGGAGAGGATTATTGCAGTGGTAACAATAAGGTTGTAAGGGAAGGGGAATTGTCTGCAAATTATTGTTAAATAAAAAGATGATATGAATGTACTCTTGATTAAATATCTAACTTTGCATAGGGAAAAAACATTTTTTATGCTCTAAATAATATATATAATATAGGATATTGTATTGAATAATACGTAATCAAATTTTTTGTCATCTAATAGTATAGCATCAATAAACATTATGAAAGGAAACCGAAATAATAAAATATTGGTTGACATTGCTCTTGTTTTCTTTTACTCCCTGTCTTCATGTATACCTCCAATAGATTCAAAATGTGTAGTATGCTTCAGGAATTGTACGACAGATACTCTTTATATTGTTGCATCTCGCAAAAAAAATATAGATAGCATAGACAATCAGTTAACACCAGACTATGATATATATGATAATATCAGACTGGATACCACTAACATTTCTCTCTGGAAGGAGAAAATAATAAATAATAGCTATATTATGGCTCGTAAAGATTGTTTCGTATATCCAGATTCTGGTTGTGTAATTGATTACAATTATTTGAACGATAAAGATACCTCAGATACCTGTTATTTCTTCCTAATCAAATGGAGTGATGCGAAGCGGTACTCGTGGGATGAAATCCGTGCGAATAAGTTGTATCGCAAGTGGATTGTCACAAAGGACGAGGATGGCAACTACGACACGAATATAAGGTATTCGGATTCTGATGAGCAAGAATAACCCTTCTTGTGTTGTAAAGTAACCTCACATTCTTGATATGAAGAAATGGCTGGCCGAAGAAATATCGGTCAGCCATATTCTTTTAGAGAAACTGCATATTACTTGCATCATGAAGACCTGTGGATGTTCGGTCTGCTGAATGCCAAGGTTGCGATTAAGTGAGAGGAGAGCCAAACTCGTTTGAGCTATCCCGAACGTGAGCAAGCTCGACCGAAGATCAACGCCCGTTTGTACAGTCCCTACCTTGGCCGCTTTGTTAGCCCTGACCCTCTGCTTAACAGTGAGGGTGGCCCATTACTCTATAACCCCTATGTATATGCTAATAACAATCCGTTTAAATATATTGACAGGAACGGAGAATTTATTATATTCCCCGTATTATCGCTTTTACAATACGTTCTTGGTAATGACGCCGCAGTAAAAGCATGTGGTGTTGTTGCAACAGCTCTGTCAATAGGAGTTGGATTTTACGTTGGATCTGTTGTAACAGCAGGCGTTGGTGCTTTAGGCGTCTCTGTTGGGTCACCAGTCATTGTTGGTGCGGCACCATTCGTTGGTGCTGCTGCAGGTGCTGCTGCTAGCTATTTAACTTATAATCTTTCTTATTCTGCATTAACAGGGACACCCGTCAACTTCAGTTGGAAAGATATGGGGATTGAGATGGGTATTGCCGTAGCAACAGTAGGGGTATGTACAGTCGCTAGTAAACTTGCGTCAAAGTCCTCAAAGATTATGCAAACTCGTCATAGACCAACAGCGGTGGAGCCTGATAAAATTGCTGCCATGGCAGAGGCAGAAAAGCCAGTTTCGACAGTATCGGAATATGTAAGACCAGAAACCACAACATGGGAAATTGATTGTGGAAGAAGATTCCCAAATACGATGCTTTCTGACGGCAATTCTGTTAAGATTACTCGACCTACAATTACAGGCTACAATGATTGTTTAACAAAAACAGACCTTTATCATCAATATCCAAAAATTTTTGATAAATTTGTGGTGGAAAGAGGCATAAGTCGCACCGTTGGTAATAGTTCTTCTTATGTACTTCCTGGTAGATGTAATGGGAACCCTGGGTTCTTTCAAGTTAATATCAACAACGAAACAGGTAGGGTCTATCATAGATTTTTTTATCCTCAGGGCAGACATCTTAATATGCATGTTGGCAAGGGGGCAAATACAGTATATTTCTTTAAATAAAATATAGGATGAAACTATCAAACTATAATAATGCTTTAACTTTACTTATTGACAAGATAGGGGTGATTAACAATACTATTAGATTTAGTATTCTCGTAGTTCTGAATAACAAGAGAACAGATACCGACATTCAGTTTAAAACAGTTTCTTGTATAAACATGGCCGAGTGGCAACATGTGAGCGAAACTCTGCTTTCTGGTCATCAATTGGAATTGGAGAATTTCTCGTTTCATGCTGATCATAAGATAATTGATGTTGATGGACAAAAGTTTGAGAATATTCAGAACTACTTTACTATATCAAGTAGAACAGGTAATAGTCATTTGAATTTTACGATAGAATCAAGAGTCTCTTTTGAAGAAATGTTCGTTGATGAAATAACAAGAGTCATCCAACTCAGCACTTCATCTGGTGACAAGATTTTCGATTATCCTCAGGAAGAGAATCTTATACGCATAGCTTTAAGCAAAATAAAAAATTACCAGGATCTCATGTGTAGCATGCAGTTGGATATTTCATCGGATAGTTTCCATATGACAAGAACCTTTGAAAACCATTCAGGTGAAGCAAGTTGGATTTTAGAGCAAATCAGGCAATTTAATGATGGGAAAAAGGAACGTATAGAAATGGAGGGAGAGTTTCTGGAATTGGAATTCAATTGGGTAAATGGTAGAAAATACGGAAAAGGTTCAATTTGTGATTTCACATGGCCAGAACCGAATGAATTGACGTTCGATAATTGCATTGAGATTGTATGGGACGAAGTTGAACAAGGGGATTAGCCTGTTATTTCATTGCCCATCTACTTTGCATTATTATCTAATGTGAATATGTGTACGACTCACCCCGAAAAGAAACCACAAACCTCTCGGGGTGAGTTTTTGCAGATTATTTATAATTCATTCAGGAAATAGCATCCTGTGCGATGCTTTAGGCGATGGCTGCCTATAACTCCCATGATAAAGAGACCTGTGGCAATAAGAAATATGCAAGAAAATATAATAATGTAGAGAAATCCATCAATGGTATCCGTTGAGGCGATGCCCTGTCTTATACCCCGGAAAATTGCCACCAGAATCATGATGGGTAATAAGGATAATACATAATACATCTTTTGGTTCTTAAAGGCAAAGCGCTCAATTCCTTTGGGCGTTTGACTTTGTTCAACAGGGGTGTTAATATCCACCGTCTCCGTTAGTGGCAGGTTTTCTTCTTCCTTTTCTTCTTCGTTTGGTAATCGTATAGATTCTGTTGGCGAGAATTCTACACAATTGTCAGTAAGGTCAAAGA
>JAEEGF011316667.1_pt1 | contig 96791 bp, 91 predicted proteins | sample 9134171 | NCBI WGS metagenome assembly JAEEGF01 (sample SAMN16246542, study PRJNA631951) | gut metagenome | biome: gut microbiome; feature: rumen; material: AP-attached | host: Bos | place: Iran: Karaj | collected 2018-10
GATTCTTTAGGATAAAGCTTGGCTTTTCCTTTTTACTGCTTTAGGTTGCGTTTTTTGAAAAATCGCTAAAATAAAATTCATTAGAATCTTTCAAGGTTGTTTCACTGTTCAGTTATCAAGGTTTTATCGCTTTCTTAACTTTTTTCAGTTATCGGCGACAACTCTGATAGAATATCATTTCTTCAAGTCGTTGTCAACAACTTTTTCAAGTTTTTTAAGAAAGTTTTTCGCTTACGGATCAGATCCGTTAGAAGCAAAAATGCCGCTCCGCTCATCTGCGGTGCGACATTTATATTATCAAAATTATATGGGGGTGTCAACCTAATTTTTACCCTCCAATTGCATTTCTTATTTGGTCTACGACCTTTAATATCAGATTATTTTGATACAGGTATAACAATATTGGATTATTCGCTATGGAAACCATAACTGTCTGTCCCAGTTCGCTGACTGTCAGGCTTGTTGTTAAGATAAACAGTACCCATACCGCCAGCAGTCCTTCGAAGAATCCCCACACGCCTCCTATGAGTCGGCTGATTCCTCCCACTATCGGAAGCTCGTGCACAACCCGCAGCATTAAGGAGATCACCAGGCATATGATTAATGCCATCACCAACGATACCATCATTGCGGTTGCGGACACTACCCGCTTGGTTAGCTCTTCCGATACACCGGCTACCATCGCTTCCTTTGCTTCCTCTATTTTTTGTTCTGTGGTATCCTGTGCGATTTCCAACAATTCGCCAACCACCGGAAGCTCCAGTCCATCTACCAGATCTTCCAGACTGTTGTTCTTCTCTTCGACCTGAGCATCCGCCTTCTGTCGGATATTCTCCTCCACATGAACGTATACCCATTCCTTATAGGTACTGTTCAGCAAATAGTCCTCTGCCTTCGGTGTCATCCAGGATACGAACCCCAAAGTAAATACCCACGCAATTACTCCAAAGAGGATTCCCCGCAATCCGCGATGGGCACCTCGAATCGTCAACAACGCAATTATGATTACTACTATAATAAATACAATATCAATCTTCATATTATTCCTTTGTAATTCTGATGCGTTCAATGGTCTCTTTGTGTATCAATACATAATTCCGGCTGCCTTCCCACGGAATCATACGATAGATGCCTTCACCGAAATCATGATGGAACTTCTGTACACCATACTTATTATATATAGAGAGAACCTGTCCGTCCGTGATGACAGACTCTCCATTCTTCATGAAATAACAATCGTTATAGCCCTCTTCAAAGATCTTGGAGAAGAGCTGTTTGCCACGCAGGTTATACACCCGCAATTCGTTGGCCGGTTCTCCGGCTTCGTTCACGGAATCGGTGATGACACCAATGTACTCATTGTTATGGAATACACTCTTAATCTCTTCCGATATATAAATCTCTGACTCGGACTTCGGCTTCTCTCCGGTTCCGAATATCACAATCTCGGAATCTCCGATTGCAATTGCCCGGTCATCCTTCACATAATCCACTTCCGGAATCACCATATTGCCGTAGGTGAAGGTTCCCATCAGATTATTGGTCTGGTCAATTCCTGCATTTCCAAAGTTATAAAAATTGATGGTACTCTGCACCGCTCCCGATGCCAAATCCAACATCGTCACCATCAGTCTGGTTCCGTCGGCGGAGATGGCTATGTCCATCGGGTATCCGCCCTTGTTCATATGGGTCTCACCGGATGCTAGCAGATTCCCGTTCACATCATAGACATGCAAATACGCAACGGCATTCTCCTGCATCAATACCGCAATGGTTCCGGAGGAGGATACATCCGCCGCGGAGATTGGAAGGGTGGTAGATATACTTCCTGCCATTCCGCTGGATGACATAATTCGAATCTGCATGCCGCTTCGATCATAGACCAACAGATAGTTCTGGCAGGTTTCTATCACCGGCTGGTTCATCTCATAGCTTTCATTCCAGATGAGATTGCCCTCATAATCCGTATAAAAAATACCGTCCCTACTATAAGCCAACAGATTTCCATTGAAATCCATGTATTCTGTCTGCTCCGAATCGGTCCGCGGTCTGGTATTGCGAACCTCTACGGCATCGTATTTTGCCAGAATCCGCCACAGCACAAATGCCACAACGATGACAACAACGGATGCCAATGCAATCAGAACGGTTATCATCGGCTTACTTAACTTTGGCTTTTTTCTCTTGGTCTTTTGTTCTTGTTCTTTTTCTTCCATGTAAACTCTCTTAATAGAAAAAGGGCGCAAGTATCGGCGCCCTATTCTTTAATATTCAAATACTGCTACACCGTATGGCGGCAATGGATATGCGATGGAATACTCTCTTCCGTCACATTCCGCATGCTCCGGTGTGTAAGTTGCCTTGCGGCGCTTCTCGGTTCCGCCATATTTTTCATCTTCACTATTCAGAATCAAATGCAGCTTGGTATTCTCCGGCACGCCGACACGATAGTCGTCATAGGCCATTGGCGTAAAATTGCATACGTACAATAAGCGCTTGCTTCCGTCATACGGCTTCCGCACAAAACTAAATATTCCACGATAGGAATCGTTGGCATTGATCCACTCGAAACCGTTCCAGTTAATATCCTGCTGATAGCTGGCCGGATACTTCCTGTATATATGAAGTAATGCCTTCATCCACTCGTTAATTCCGCGGTGCTTCGGGTTCTCCAATAAGTACCAATCCAACTCACGCTTCTCGCTCCATTCCTGAAGCTGCGCAAAATCCTGGCCCATGAACAGAAGCTTCTTGCCGGGATGTCCCATCATAAATGCGTATCCCGCTTTCAGATTCTTAAACTTATCATCTTCTAAGCCAGGCATCTTATTGATCATGGAGCATTTCAAATGCACCACTTCATCATGAGACAATACCAGAATATACTTCTCGTACTCGTTATAGCTCATGGCGAAGGTCATCTTGTTATGATTGTCCTTGCGGAAATACGGATCTAACTTCATGTAATCCAAGAAGTCATGCATCCATCCCATGTTCCACTTGTAGGAGAAGTTCAATCCGTCTTCTTCTACCTTGCCGGTTACCTTCGGCCAGGCTGTGGACTCTTCTGCAATCATTACAACGCCCTTATACCGTCCGGTAATTAAGGTATTGATATGCTTGAAAAACTCAATGGCTTCCAGGTTCTCATTGCCACCGTACTTGTTGGCAACCCACTGACCGGCCTCCTTGCCATAGTCTAGGTACAGCATGGATGCCACTGCGTCAACTCGCAATCCATCGATATGGTAGTTCTCAATCCAATTGATGGCACTACCGATTAAGAAGTTTTTGACTTCGTTTTTGCCGTAATCAAAAATCTTGGTTCCCCAATCCGGATGCTCTCCCTTCTTCGGGTCTGCGTATTCGTACAACGGGGAGCCGTCAAAGTCTGCCAAACCATGGGCATCCTTCGGAAAATGGGCCGGTACCCAGTCTAGGATAACGCCGATGCCCTTCTTGTGAAGGTAATTCACCAGATACATAAAATCTTTCGGAGATCCGTAACGGGAAGTCGGTGCATAATATCCGGTAACCTGGTATCCCCAGGATCCGTCAAAGGGATACTCTGAGATGCCCATCAATTCTACGTGGGTGTATCCCATCTCCGTTACATAATCTGCCAGACTCTCTGCGAACTGCTTATAGGTGTAGAATCCATCGTCCTCTCTTCCGGGATGACGCTTCCAGGAACCCGGATGGACTTCATAGATTGCTAGGGGCTGCTCATAATATGGTTCTGCTGCCTCCCGCTTTTTCATCCATGCGCTATCCGACCAACGGAAGCCTTCGACATCCGCAATCCGGGATGCCGTCTCCGGTCGAAGCTCTGCCATATTGGCAAACGGATCTGCCTTATAGAGCTTGCGCCCATCTGCGGTGTACACCAAGAACTTGTAGAGCTGTCCGACTTTGGCCTTCGGAATAAAACACTCATACACACCCATCTCTGCCGGATCGACCCGCTCCATCATGTGCTTGGTCTCATCCCATCCGTTGAACTCTCCAATGACGCTGACTGCTGTTGCGTGCGGTGCCCATACATCGAATACCACACCTTTGACACCGTCCTGTTCTACCGGATGTGCGCCCATCTTCTTAAAGATTTCATAATGGGTGCCCTGTCCGAACAGATAGCTGTCCATCTCTGTAAAATTATGCATTACCCCTCATCTCCTATGTTCTGCCTTGCGGCTTAGTATTGTGACTGAAAATCCTTCTCGTGCAAAATAATATTGCCGGATTCATCATAACGCTTGGTGCCTAAGCGGCCAAATACTCCCTTAATACCGCCGGCGCTTGCATTGTTGATGGCGCTGTCCACGATTTCCTTCACCTCGGTCAAGTAGGTCGGGTGATCCAATCGCTGAATCAGGTTAATCTCATTGTACAATGCCAGCACACCCATCTCATCGATGATGTAGCCTAGGTCTGCAGCGTATGTCTTACCAAAAGTTACCAGTTCGTCGATAGATAAAATCGGAATCTCAATGCGCTGGGTAAACTTCTTGGTAAAATTCGGGTTATAGGATAACACCCGATCAATACCCATTCGGGTATCCTCCAATATCACCAGAATTCCGGAGGTATCACTATCCATAATCAAGGACAAATTCAATACGGTCTCCCGCTCGAGTTTGCCTGCGTTCTCAATCATGAGGCAGCCGCCCTGAATTTTCTGGAACAGTTCTACCACGTTCTTCTCGTTCAACTTGGCTCCGTCGATCTTGCCTACATTACCTGCCGGTAAGTGAATCTCCTTCTGGAGAAGACGTACCACGTCCGTACATAAGGTAGACTTTCCGCTTCCTTTGCCGCCCTGAATAATGATGTTTCCGGTCTTAGATCCGGCATCATTCAGAAGATGGGTCTTGGTACCGTCGATAATACGGGCCAATGCAGCTTCCATACCTTCAATTGGGGTGAAGTATGCAAATACATCCTTCTCCTCATCCGTTAATTCTTTGCGGTATACGCCGGCATCTTCATCTTCGACGCCCATCGCCTGCAACTCTTCCTGGATTTCTTCTGCAATAATTACAGAAAGGGCATTGTCCTCCGGGCTCTCTTCTTCGTCCTCATCGAGACGAATTTCTCCGGTTATACCAAAATCCGGCTTCGGTGCAACCTGCGGCTGTGGGGTCTCTTCTTCCGGCTGCTGCGGTAACATGGCTTCTGCCAAAATCTCTTCATTATCGTCACCGATATGCAAGTCTCCGATTTCTGTTTCGGTCTCTTCCACCGGAATCTCTTCTTCGATTACGACCGGCTCAATCACAGGAAGCGGTTCTTCTACAGGAAGTTCTTCCTGCGGCTTCTCCTCTGTCGCCTGGTCTTCTGCAACGATGCGGTCAATCTCCTTCTGGAGCATATGATTCACATCCTCGAACAACTGCGCAGCCGGATCCTCTTCTAGCTCAGATGGTGTCCACTGGGTTGCCGCTTCATGGGACAAGCCCACCTTCGCAGCGGTTTCTGCTGCCTTCGCTACACCTGTTGCTGCAGCCACTCCTGCCACCGTTGCTGCGCCGGCTTCAATCACAGGAATCTCCAAGCCTACGCCACCTTCGAGGGTCGGGATGGAGAATGTACGCTGTTCCTTCAGAGCCTTCGCCTCTTCCGGCTCAACCGGAACTTCCGGCTGGACGACTTCTTCTGCCACCGGCTCTTCCTGCGGCATTTCTTCTATCGAAGCAACTTCCTCCGGCATCTCCAAAGAAATCTGCGGAAGCTCGACTTCCGGTTCCTTGGAGAGATATTCCTCTTTTAATAATTCTTCCGGAGCAACTCCGGCATCCAACTTCGGAATTGCGCCAACCAAACGATCCATAATCTGGTTCGCTTCATATAACGCTCTTGCCTTCTGGCGCTCCAAATCTTTCTGCTGTGCATCCTGCAATGCAGCCTCTGCCGCACGACGGGTCTTCTCCCAATTATCCATCACATCCTGAATGGATAACTGTCCCTGAATCTGACGCTCTGCCACCTGCTGGGTCGGCATGTACAGACTCATCTGACCATCGTATTCTTCTGCAAGATATTCCTGGAACTTGGTATTCAAAGACTGCGGTTCTGCCGCTTCCTCTTCGCCCACATTCTCCAGTTCTTCTGCCGGAAGCTCTCCGGTCACCTGAAGGTATGGAATCTCTTCTACCAAATTCTTGATGATTTCCATATTCTCGGAAATCTCGCCGGCTTCTGTTGCCTGCATGATTTCTTCGATGTTCTTCTTAATCTCTGCCTGAAGGTTCACGGTATTGAAACGCTCCGGCTTCAACTCCACCTTCGGAATGGTAATGGAATGGCTTAGAATCTCACCATTGCCGTATGCCACTTCTTCCGGACGAATCTCGGTAATTCCGTCTCTTCGCTGCTGAAAATGACGATACTTATCCTCCTGTTGTTTATCCAACGGATGATAAAGCATCTTCATCTCCAACGCCTTCTCTACATATGGTCCGTCTCCGAACCACAATGCGATTTCGTCGCAGATCTCTATGCACTTGTCTACCTGGGTTGTTTTGCGATATAAGCATGCCAACTCAAAGAGCCACTCCTCAATCAAATCATGAGCCCGTAACTCCTCTAAGATTGCAATAAGGGTCTGATCATCGGAACCCTTTGCTTCGTTGAGCTTATACTTGATGATATACTTCAAGCTGTCATGAGGTGCAATCTCCACGAATTCATCATAGTATTCCTTCGCTTCATCAATCGCCTTCAGCTCAATCGATATCAGTGCCAATCGGTATATAATCATACGACCGATTGGAGAACGCTCATGGGCAACTTCCAATAGCTCCCGCGCCTCCTCATAAGCACCGCATGCCTCATACAGCTCACTTGCTTTCAGTAATATATTGACGTTATGGACTTTGCGCCAGTTGGTTCCATCCAATAAATCCAACGCTTCATCCTGTTTCCCCTGTCGTACGTATCTCTTGATTTCATCCAGCCGGGTACTATACTCTAATTTGTCCACTTCATCCACCTCTAGAAGGATTAATTCCCCTGTAAATACAGTTTTTTTCAGTGTATCATACGGCTAATTTGATGTCAAAAACCGTAGCCCCAAGCTTCTATGGCTCTTCGCGCTCCTCTGGGTCTGCTTCTTTTTCCTCTTTTGTCACTTCGCTATTCTTGTTTCGACGGGAGTGCTTCTTCGGCTTCTCATCGGATGCATCCTTTAGCACCAGCTGATTGGTCCCCGGATCTACTTCCCGCACATCAACATAGGCCTCTGTCTCAGTTGGCAGATTCCGACGCTGCAGCAGATAGGTTGCCACTTCGCCGCAGATATAATAAATCACAGACATCATCGGTACACCGATAATCATGCCCGGTACACCGAACAATCCTCCACCCACAACAATGGCCAGAACCACCCAGAAGGAGGACAGTCCCGTGTTTTCTCCAAGAATCTTCGGTCCGATAATGTTGCCGTCAATTTGTTGTAAAATCAACACAAACAACAGAAAGTAAATACCCTGCATTGGGTTATTCACGAAAATAATGATGACCGTCGGTACCGCTCCGATATACGGTCCGAATACCGGAATAATATTGGTAATGCCGATGATTACGGAACACAGCACCGCATATGGCATCTGCATAATCAACATACTGATGTAACAAATCACGCCGATGATAATGGAATCTATAATCTTGCCAATGATAAATCCGTAGAATACATCGTCGGTCTTTCGTCCGATTCGAACAAAGACATTGGCCCAGTTTGGATCGAAGATTCCGTACAACAGCTTCTTTATCTGTGCCTTGAACTTCTCTTTGCTCATTAAGGTGTACACGGATACCACAATTCCGATGAAGAAATTAAAGACGGTACGACCGATGGAGATTCCCAGACGGGTCACCATGTTCACTACCTGCTCCTGCTCGCCCAAGTCAAAATAGGAGCGGATGAAGCCTACGGCAGCATTAATTGCATAGGTAATCTTCTCATCGTCTTTTGCTCCGAGAATCTGCTTCTCGAATCTACCCTTGGTGATATCATTGGCCCAATCCAACACGTTGTAGACCTTCTCGTTCACATTGCGAACCAGATCATTTAATGTCTCTACAAAAATAGGGGCAACCACTGCAAAAAACAAGAACACAATACCAAGGAGTAAAAGCAATGCAATCACAGATGTAAGCGCGCGAATCCGCTGCTTAGTGCGACGCTCGTTCTTGGTCTTTTTCAAAAAGAGCGGCAACAGCTTCTCTTCTAGGAACTTCATAATCGGGTTCATTAAGAACGCCATGACAAGACCGATGATAATCGGCTGAAAAATCATAGATAAAGTGGACAATCCTGCCAGAAGTCCCTGATAACGCTGCACACAAAAATAAAAAATGATAATGAGTACCGCTGCAACAATCGCCGTCCACATCAGCCCCTGATAACGTCGGTAATCGTCTCTGGCCTTGGACTTGGATTCTTCGCGTTTTGTTTCTTCTGACATAACAATCTCCGTTTCTTGCACAATCTGCCAGAGGGAAAACCTCTGGCAGGACTACGCTTAATTATGTGCTCTGTAATAATTGATGAGGCAACCATCCAAAATAATTTCACGCTCATCATCCGTTAATGCGCCCATCTGTAAATCAAAGCGCTTCAATGCTCCGTCTTTTACCACATAAGCTTCAATCTCTGTCTTCTTGGAGCTAATCGCTTCGCGGATGTTCGGAACAAAGAGATAATCTCCGTTGGCAAACGGCAATGCCCCTTCCGGAATGGTGAATGGCAACATTCCCCAGTTAATCAGGTTGGAACGATATCTCTTGGTTGCATATTCATTGGCGATGTTTGCCCATCCGCCAAGTACCTTCTGGCAGCTGGCTGCCTGCTCACGTGCAGAACCGTCTCCCGGCTTCACTGCAAAAATGGTGCTTCCGATGCCGGTGTTCTTCCAGCTGGCATCCCCGTAGCTTCCGCGAATTGCATCCATTACGTTTGCAATTTCCGGTAATGCTTCTTCCGGTGCACTTCCGGCTTCAATTGCCTTCTGTCCGGCCTGTACTTCCTTCGCACGTCCAACATATGCCGGGTCCTTACGGGATAAGGTAAACTCCGCAAGACCAAGTGGGTTGGAACGATAAGAAGAAGTCTCTCCGGATGGAATCAACTCATCGGTGGTCGTTACCGGATCATGAATCTCGGATACCACCTTCAAAATCATATGCTCCGGCAATGCGCTCATAGCCGGCCAGTCCTTAATGTTCGGTCCAAACTTCACTTCCTGGCTTGGATCTGCTACGCCGTGGCTATCAAATACGCGGTTTGCGTAAATGTTCTTATCAAAGTAATACTTCGGCTTGGTGTAATTCACATCGATTTCATCTGCCGCAGTCAGATAACCCTTATTCGCAGCCGTTGCTGCAATAGAGCGGGCATCCATCAGCGCAACGGATGCAATCTGACCATTCTGTAACTTAGAACCTTCACGGTTCGGGAAGTTACGTGTAGAGTGACGAATGGAGAATCCGTTGTTCCCCGGCGTATCTCCTGCGCCGAAGCACGGTCCGCAGAATGCGGTCTTCACAATGGCACCGGTCTCCATCAAGGTTGCAACGCATCCGTTCTTCACCAACTCCATGTAGATTGGTGTACTTGCCGGATATACGCTTAACGTAAACTCATCCGGTCCGATGCTGGCACCCTTCAAAATGTCCGCTGCATCGGTAATGTTCTCAAATCCACCACCGGCACAACCTGCAATAATTCCCTGGTCCACATAGAGCTTACCGTTGCGAACCTTATCCTTCAAAGTGAAGTCCACCTGTCCGTCTAAACTTACCTTCGCACGCTTCTCGCAATCGTCAAGAATATCCATAAGGTTTGCCTTCAACTCTTCGATCGTATAGGTATTGCTCGGATGGAACGGCATTGCGATCATTGGCTTAATCTCATCCAAATTGATTTCAATCATGCCGTCATAATATGCTACCTGTCCCGGGTTCAATTCCTTATACTCTTCCACACGGCCATGGATATCATAGTACTCACGTACCGCATCATCGGTCTTCCAAATGGAAGATAAGCAGGTGGTCTCGGTGGTCATAACGTCGATACCGATTCGGGTATCCACGCTTAAGTTCTTCACACCTTCACCAACGAACTCCATCACCTTGTTCTTCACGTAACCCTTGGCAAATACTTCACCGATAATAGCAAGGGCTACGTCCTGGGGTCCAACACCCGGACGAAGAGATCCGGTCATATACACACCGACCACGTCCGGTCTTGCAATATCATAGGTCTTATTCAACAGCTGTTTTACCAGCTCCGGTCCGCCTTCGCCCACTGCCATGGTACCAAGTGCACCATAACGGGTGTGGGAATCGGATCCTAAAATCATCTTGCCGCCGCCGGCTAACATCTCTCTGGCAAACTGATGAATAACCGCCTGATGCGGTGGTACATAGATTCCGCCATAGCGCTTCGCGCAGGAGAGTCCGAACATGTGGTCATCTTCATTGATGGTTCCACCAACCGCACAAAGACTGTTATGACAGTTGGTCAAAATATACGGGATTGGGAACTTCTCCAATCCGGATGCACGAGCGGTCTGAATAATACCGACATAAGTAATGTCATGGCTCGTAATCTTATCAAACTTAATCTGCAATGCATCCATGTTGCCGGACACATTGTGTTCTTCTAAAATACCGTAGGCAATGGTGGCCTTGGCAGCTTCTTCTTTGGAGACTTCCCGTCCCACCTGCTTGGCAATGGCTGCCTTGGCATCCGGGCCGTCTTCTACTAACGTATTCCCATTAACCAGGTATACTCCGTTTTCATACAGTTTCATGTTGATTCCTCCGTACCTTTCTTACTTTTCCTTTTTCCCGAAGAGAGAGAAAACCTTCCGAGGCTCGCTGGTCTCATTGTCCTTCTTCTCTTCCTCTTCCTTCCAATCGAAATACTCTGCATCTAAATCTGCCTGCATGGATGCGATTTCCTCTTCGGAAAGGGCAGACTCTGCCGGCGTATCTTCTCCGTCAATGGACAGACCATTGGCACGGAAATATTCTTCGTTGATATGAATCTCCGGCTTAATATCAGCATATGGATTTGCGGTTGGAGTTGCGGATGAACTATCCTTTTCCTTTTTGCGACGAACGTTCTCCTCCTCAATCAGGCGCAGATACTTCTGGGTATCAATCATGTCCTGAAGCTGGGATTTGAGTTCATATTGATTTTCTTTGACGATACGTTTCTCTTCACGAATGCGCTCGATCAATTCCTGATGAACGGCGTCAATACGCTCTTCCGTCTCTTTCATGATATCCTGAATCTCGGCCAACGCCCGATCGGAATACATCAAAGATGCAGCATAAACATCTTCTGCATTCTTGCGCGCTTCGAAGACCATATCGTCGCCCTGCTTCTGCAGCTTGCGATTGGCCTTGTCACGGCTCTGCACCGTCAGCTCATGCTCTTCCATCATGTCGTACATGCAATCGTTGAGTTCCTTCAGAAGGTCCATCATCTTGGACTTCTCAATGACAACACGCTTCTTGCTGTCGTTATATGGCTGCGCCTTAGAAAAAAGCACATGTATTTCTCTTAAGACTTCCTCTGTTCGATCCTGTGCACCCATTGAAAAACTACCCTTTCAAAAAATCTTCTCATTAAATATAGCATAGGATAATTATGAGTACAAACAGGAATTGTCAGATAGAACCACGGTCTACTATGGTGTAATTCAGGCAAACCTGACGGGCCAAAACAGATTCCTCGGTATTCCCGATTTTCTCCAAAAGCATCTTAGCTGCGTCCTGGCCGCATTGACGATAGTAAAAATGCGCGGTAGACAGCTGTGGCTTGGCCACCTGGTTCATCCAGCTGTCTTCTACGGCAGCGATACTAATTTCATCTCCGATACGCAGATTTCTCTCATACAACACCTGCAATGCACCATTGGCCGCATTACCGGTTGCACAGATGATTCCGTCGATGGTTGCATCCTTACTTAATGCCTCCTTGGCCGCATCATAACCGCTTTGGGCATCGAAATCTGCTTTTTTGATCACATGCTTGATGCCCTTTGCCTTCGTTACCGCCGATTCAAAGCCTTTGCGTCTGGCCAGTCCGGCCTGCAAATCCTTCTCCGTTACTCCAATGTAGCAGATGTTTCGTCTTCCTCGCTGAATCAGGCGATTGGTCAATTCTTCCATGGCATGGAAATCATCATGATAGACACATGGGAACCCCTTAAAATTCTGTCCGGTGATTACCAGCGGAATGTCCTGCTCCAACAAGATATCCTGCTTGGCCGGGCTCATCATGGTTCCCATCAGGATAACGCCGGCTACGTGGTTGCCGGACATCAGGCGCACATAATCCGGCTCCTTGTCCTCTCTGTCATTGGTGCATCCTAAGATTGGCATATAATCCGCTAAGTTAATCACATCCGTGATTCCCTCTAAAATCTGGCTTACAGAATAGGAATGAATTCGCGGTACGATAATTCCAATCTGGTTCATGGTACCGGTACGCATGCCTCTTGCGGTCAGAGACGGTCGATATCCGGTCTTCTCGATGGCGGCACGAATGGCTTCCTTTTTTTCATTGCTCAAGGAACCGCTGTTTAAATATCTACTCACTGCCGCAGTGGAAACTCCGGCCATGTTTGCTACGTCTTTGATCGTCATAGGATACCCCTTCCAATGAAACTTCTCTGTAATCGTTCTCATTGTAAGAGATTCCCCTTTTTCCCACAATAAAAATACCGCCAAAAAAATTGGCGGTATTTTGTATCATTAACCAAAAACAAAAGCCGGACGTTACCTCTGCAGTTAACTCAACCCAGGCACCCTCACGGCACATGAGACCATCCACTTAGTGCTGCTTCATTCCTGACCTGACACGGTTCGCGGCATCCCATCGCGCAAGACCCGGATATCAACGCCACTTGCAAAGGGCAGCTCCGGCAAGTCATCATTGTACAGGCTTTGGGCGGGATTGTCAAACAAAGACCCGCTCCTCCCGATTTATCTTGGCATACATGTAATGATCCTGCCAACATCCATTCAGGTAAATCTTGTCCCGAAGAAGGCCTTCCTGCTCGAAACCCAGGCCTTCCAACAGCTTCATGGAAGGTGTATTATCCGGCATAACAATGGCCTCTATGCGATGCAAAGACATCTCACGAAACATCAGCTCATTCCCAAGCTCCAATGCCTCATGCATATACCCTTTGCGTCGATATTCCGCATCCATCTTGTATCCTAACTGGCAGCAGGAATAATAGGTTCCGGTGATATTCCGATAGCTTGCCGTTCCGATAATCCGAAGCGGATTGCTCTTCTCGAAGAGATAGAATCGTATCATCTGTCCCTTGATAAAGGCATCATACTCATACTGCAGCACATCTTCATGGAAGCGCAGCTGGGTAGCTGATGGGAAAGACAATGGTTCGTACTTCGCAAAGTCTTCCAGGTTACGCTTGTAGAAATCCAATACCATCGGCGCATCCTTCCGGTTGCAAATCCTAAGGGTCATGGAGTCTGTTTCATACTTAGTATTCATCTCCCCGATTCCTTTCCTATTCTATCTATAAATTTATCGCTTTTTCCGATAAAATAACAGTAGTATTTCGCAATTTGAACAGGAGATTCGTATGAGTATCAAAGATACGCTGGCTGCTGCCAAAGAGGCACACGATAAAGATAAAGAGCAGAAGCTCCGGGAAAAATATATGCAAATGGCCATCAAAGAAGCCCAAAAAGCCGCTGCCATTCGGGAAGTTCCCATTGGTTGCGTCATCGTTCGGGAGGGCAAAGTCATTGCCAAAGGCTATAACCGCCGTAACACCGACAAGTCGGTGTTAAAACACGCTGAGATTGATGCGATTCGGGATGCCTGCAAGAAGGTGAAGGACTGGCGCTTAGAGGATTGTACCCTCTATGTTACCTTAGAGCCTTGTCCCATGTGTGCCGGTGCTATTGTCCAAGCCCGCATTCCTACCGTGGTCATCGGCAGTATGAATCCAAAAGCCGGTTGTGCAGGAAGTGTCATTAACCTTCTGGATATGGCAGGTTTCAATCATCAGTGTGAGGTCATCCGCGGGGTTTTGGGAGAAGAGACCTCTTCTCTTTTAACCAACTTTTTTAAGGATTTGCGGGTGGAAAAAGCCGCCCAAAAGGAAGCCGAAAAAGCGGATGCCGCTGCCGAAGAAAACGAAGAATCGAAAGAATAAAAGAAAGCTTCCCCGTTCTTGGGGAAGCTTTGTTGTTAAATAGATGTATCCGGTAAATTCAGTAAATCGTCCACCGGAGCTGCAACCGCCGTCATCTGCTTCTCTGTATCAAACACATCTCCGGCTTCGTGGATGGCTTCTGCCTCTTCCACATCGAAGTCCTGTCCTAACATGATACTGTTTCTGGAGGTACGTTTTACCTTGTACAACAGGTTGTCTGCCTCATGTAAATAATTCCACATGGTCTGGCCCTCTTCCGGAACATGCCAGAAGATTCCCTGAGAGATTGTAACGATACCGGACTTGGAGCGACTGAACTTGTGCTCGTACTTGGCACCTACAATGGTGGATTTTAATTCCTTGGCAATGGCAAATACCTCTTGGGCCGTGCGACCTTCGTAAATAATAACGAACTCATCTCCGCCGTATCGGGCACAGAAGACACCCGGGTGGCGACGCAGAGACAGAATGCTATCTGCAATGAACTGGATACATTTATCTCCAGCCTGATGTCCGTAGTTATCATTAAATTCCTTGAAGAAATCAATATCCAAAATTTCTACACCAATACCTACCTTGTTGGCAATGGCACGGCGGAACGCTTCTTCGCCGAATTCATTAATCTTCAGACGGTTATACATACCGGTCAGAGGATCCGTCTCGGACTTCTTCTGGTATTGTTCTCTCTGACTTAACGTCTCCCGATGCTCGTCCACCAAATTATAGAAATTCAACCGCATGGTTATCATGCTGGAAATCATCAGATTGTTTTCCCGTTCCTGTAAGCGGGATAATTCATAGAACTGCGCCGCCTTCTTCTCGTAATTCATTTCATCACCGATTTCCTGGCAATACTGAATCTCAAGGGTAAGGAGCCTGCGCTGCATATTCCGCACTTCGGTTCTGGCCGCCAAATCCATAATGATTGGGGACAATTCCCGATAAATTTCGTATTCTTTTTTAGCAAGGAGCACCTGTAGGAAATCCACCACCTCATCGATGAACTCCATAATTGGGAAGTTCTGGTTGCGGATGATGTGCACCATCTCTTTGATACACTGCTGACAGGATTCCTCCTGCTCTCTACGGTAAAAAAGCATCGCACCGAATGCATAGACCGGAATCTTGCCTACCTCCAATAAGTATGGCAGACACTCCCGCTCCAAACGGGTGTAGTACTGCATGGCGCTCTCATAATCCCCCAGTACAATATATGCCTTGCCCATGCCCACACAGGCTGCGGACAAATCTAACACATAGGTTGGGGATTCGGTGTGCTGATTGATATAGGTAAGACCCTCTCTTAAGTGCATAATGGCCTCTTTACCGGCCTGCACGTTGCTGTAGAGGTTGCCTAAGTTCATATGAACCTTCCATTCGATATCCGGCAGGTGATACTGCTTACAGATGCGAATGGCCTTAATATAGTAATCCACTGCAATTGGAGAATCTCCACGGGTATAAGACATGATTCCGAGCATATTGTTAGCTACCGCAAGATAGCCCCATTCCTGCACTTCTTCCATGGGGCCCATGCACGCAAGAATCTCGTTGTAGAACTTGCTCATGTCATTCAGTTGGAAGTATACTTCTGCACGCGAAAAAGTGGCAAAGCCAATCAATGCACTTTCCCCTATCTCCCGTCCGTATGCTTCAATCTTGTTGCAGTGACTGATAACGTCTGCGGGACTACTCAACCTACGATCTCTGATGTCCCCAATATAAGCTTGTATATCACTGCGATACACACTGATATCCATACAATTCTCCGATTCCGTGAATTCAAGATATGTCTTTGACTACATCTCTATTATATCGTCTAGCGGGTATTTTTTCCATGCTCACAAACGGCATCCGCAAGAGCAGCAAACTGTGCTAAGGTCAGCTGTTCTCCGCGAACAGACTCCGGTAAGCCCATACCCGTAAGGATTTCTGCTAAGTTCTCTTTGTTTATCGGAAGGATTCCGGCATTATTCAACCCATTCATCAAAGTTTTCCGACGCTGGTTGAATGCCGCACGGATAATCGAAAACATCATCTTAGGATTCTTGCAATCCACCGGCGGCTGTTCGTAGATATCCAAACGAATCACCGCACTGTCTACCTTCGGCTGTGGAATAAAAGAGGTCTTCGGGACAATAGCCACAATCTCCGGCTTACTGTAGTACTGAACCGCAAGAGATAATGCGCCGTAATCCTTGGTGCCCGGGCCTTCCTGCATACGCTCTGCCACTTCCTTCTGGACCATAACCGTAATGGAAGCCAATGGCAGGTCACTCTCTAAGAGTCCCATGATAATCGGGGTGGTGATATAGTACGGAAGGTTTGCAACCACCTTCAACGGCTTGTTGCCATGGGCCTTCACGTAATCCATCAAATCCACCTTCAGAATATCTTCGTTCAAAATCTCCACATTGTCATACTCTGCTAAGGTCTCTGACAAAATCGGAATCAGATTGGTATCAATCTCTACCGCTAACACACTGCCGGCCTGCTCACACAGATACTGGGTCATGGTTCCGATTCCCGGTCCGATTTCCACCACCACATCATCCTTGGTAATGTCCGCTGCATCGATGATATCCTCAAGAATCATCTCATCAATCAGGAAATTCTGTCCGAACTTCTTCTGAAAACGGAATCCGTATTTTTCCAATATTGCATTGGTATGTGCTCGATTTCCAAGTGTTGCCATATGCTCTCCTTACTTCACTCGTGTAAACAGGGATCTTGCGTTCTCCCGGGTTGTAATCATAACTTCATCTTGCGTGATTTCTTTGATTTTTGCAATGGTCTCTATCACGTACGGAATATACGTAGAGTCATTGCGCATGCCGCGAAACGGCTCCGGCGCCATATACGGACAATCCGTCTCCAACAGAATCTGCTTCAGGGGAAGCTGTGCGACAGTCTCCTTCAGCTTCTTGGCATTCTTAAAGGTAACCACGCCACCAACGCCAATATAGTAGCCCATCTTGGCATACTCAATAGCCTGCTCCACAGAATAAGAGTAACAATGAATGACTCCGGGAATTTCCATGGCATGAGCTTCCTTCATGATGGTCATGGTATCTGCCGCTGCGTCTCTGGAATGAATAATCACCGGAAGAGAAACCTCTTTGGCCAGTTGCAACTGCCGACGGAACCATTCCCGCTGGGCCTGCTGCACATCAGGCTCTTTGTCCCAATAATAATCCAAGCCAATCTCTCCGATGGCTACCGTCTTCTTATCCCTTGCCATGGCACGAAGTTCTTCCATGGTCTCCTCTGACAAATCCTCGATATTGCTCGGATGAACTCCCACTGCAGCATAGATATACGGATACTGATGTGCCAACGCAAAAGAGTTCTTTGCCCCGGCAAAAGATGCTCCCACATTGATGACAGTCTCAATATTCTCTTTTGGTAACCGCCTTAACAGTTCTTCCCGATCTTCCTCAAACTGGTCATCATCATAATGGGCGTGTGTTTCAAATATCATTTGGTTTCTCCATAAAAATACGCCTGTTGCTCTATGAGGAAACAACAGGCGTCTTATAAGTCTTTATGCGATTTCTGCTCCGGACGGCATGTTCTTCTCCGGTGTCAGAAGTGCTAAGTTACCCTCTGCATCCTCTGCACACAATAACATACCCTCAGACAGAACTCCTGCAAGCTTGGCCGGCTTTAAGTTCACAAGAACCATAACCTTCTTACCTACCATCTCCTCCGGAGAGTAGTACTTGCGGATTCCGGATACGATCTGCTTCACCTGGGAACCGATACGTACCTGAGAGCAAAGCAGCTTCTTAGACTTCTCCACTGCCTCACAAGCGATAATCTCGCCTACCTGGAACTGTAATTTTTCAAAATCATCGAAGGTGATTTCCGGCTTCGCCTCAATATCGATGCCTTCTTCCTCACCTGCTGCAGCAGGATTCTCAGCCTGCTCCAATGCTTTTGCTTCTTCTGCTGTCATACGTCCTGCCTTCACAAGATTCTCTCTTGCTTTCTTCTGGTGTGCAAGGAACTCCTCGCGCTGACGTGCCTGAATGGCCTCTGCCTTGGCTAAGGTCTCTTCCTTGTCGAGACGTGCGAATAAAATCTCCGGTGCATCGGTTACCTTGTTGCCGCTTGGATACAAACCAAACTCATGTAAGGTATCGAATTCACGAAGAGAGGTATTCAACTGGGATGCGATACGCTCTCCGGTCTCCGGAAGGAATGGTGCCAACAGGGAAGCTCCCATGATGATTCCTTCGGTTAAGTTGTAGAGAACCGTAGCCAGTCGATCCTGCTTCGCCTCATCCTTGGCAAGTACCCAAGGCTCTGTCTCGTCGATATACTTATTCAAACGCTTGAATACGGTGAAAATCTCGCTTAACGCATCGGCAACACGAAGGTTGTCCATCAGCTTCTCCACCTTATCGTATGCACCGCATACCACACTCTTCAAGTCATCGTCTACTGCTTCGCTAACACCCTTGTCGGCTACTACACCGTCAAAGTACTTATTGCTCATGGAGATGGTACGATTTACCAGGTTACCCAAAGTGTTTGCCAAATCTGCATTGATTCGCTCAACCAAAAGCTCCCAAGTAATCACACCGTCGTTCTCGAATGGCATCTCATGTACAACGAAATAACGGGTTGCATCTACGCCAAACAAATCTACCAAATCGTCTGCATAGATTACGTTACCCTTGCTCTTAGACATCTTCTCGCCACCCTGTAACAACCAAGGATGTCCGAAAATCTGCTTTGGCAAAGGCTCGCCCAATGCCATCAAGAAGATTGGCCAATAAATGGTATGGAAACGAATGATGTCCTTACCGATTAAGTGCAAATCAGCCGGCCAGTACTTCTTGTACATGTCGGAAGAATTGCCTTCTGCATCATATCCAACGCCGGTAATGTAGTTGGTCAGTGCATCCAACCAAACATATACGACATGATCCGGATCGAAATCTACCGGAATTCCCCACTTGAAGGAAGTACGGGAAACACACAAATCCTGCAATCCCGGAAGTAAGAAGTTGTTCATCATCTCATTCTTACGGGATACCGGCTGAATGAATTCCGGATGCGTATTGATATATTCAATTAACTGATTTGCGTACTTGGTCATCTTAAAGAAGTATGCTTCTTCCTTCTCCGGATGTACGTTACCGCCGCAAACCGGGCACTTACCGTCTTCCGTTACCTGAGACTTGGTATAAAAAGCCTCACACTCGGTACAATATAATCCCTCGTAGGAACCCTTATAGATGTCGCCCTGATCATAGAGCTTCTTAAAAATCTTCTGTACCTGCTTCTCATGGTCTGCATCCGTGGTACGAATGAAACGGTCATAAGAAGTATTCATCAAATCCCACAAATGCTTAATGCATCCTGCAGTCTCATCAACGAATTCCTTCGGTGACTCACCCTCTTCGATGGCACGTGTCTCGATCTTCTGGCCGTGCTCATCACTACCGGTCTGGAAGCGAACATCATATCCGTCTGCTCTCTTATAACGTGCAATACAGTCAGCCAATACAATCTCATAGCTGTTGCCGATATGCGGCTTGCCGGATGTATAGGCAATGGCTGTTGTCATGTAAAATTTACCTTTGTTGTTCATGTACCTTATTCCTCTTCCGTTGTTACTTCTTCATCTTCTTCGAAGATACTCATCTTGGCCCCGCAGGAATTGCAGAACTTGGAACCCTTCGGAACAACTGCGCCGCAGTTCGGACAAGCATCTCCGCCCTTAAGTCCGGCAATCTGGTCCTTCAGATGCTCTACGTCAGCAGCAATCTCTTTCAGTGCTTCCACTGCCTCTTCCTTGCTGTCTCCATGCTCTTCGAAATATTTCTTACCCAGCTCGATATATAAATCCTGCTGTTTCTTCTCCAGGCTGCGAAGTTCACCGGTCAACTTGGCAAACTCGGAAACATCCTTGGCCTTCTGGCCTGCAACATTTCCAACCTGTGTAATTGTCTCACCAATACGATCAAAAAAGTCCATGTTCTTACCTCCTACCCCATAAATACCAGTTTATTATAACAAAATACAGGGGTTTTTCAACGATAACCCCTGTATTTTTCAAACTTATCCACATATTAAAGATATGCACGTGCAATAATGTATCCTAAGAAAATCGCATATGCAATCAACATAATTGCGCCTTCCTTGCGGTCAATCTTCTTGGATGACTTGCAAAAGAGCATAATAAGCAGGCTTGCTACCACCAGGATTGCAATATCAATGATGTTCTCTGTTAAAAGCTCTACCGGACTAATGGTTGCTGCGGTTCCTAAAATCAAAAGAATATTAAACACATTGGATCCAACCACATTACCAACAGCCATATCCATCTCGTTCTTCTTGGCAGCCACCATAGATGTGGCAAGTTCCGGAAGGGAAGTACCACATGCAACGATGGTAAGACCGATTAAGGTCTCGCCTGCTCCAAGTAATGTTGCAATGGTAACTGCGGAATTAACAACAAAATCTCCGCCAAACTTAATGGCAACCGCACCGCCAACAATGAACAACAAGCTCTGCCACAGTGGCAGCACCTTAATCTCTTCCTCTTCTTCTGCGGATTTCGCTGCATTTCTGCGGGCCTTCAATGCGGAATGTACCATCACACCTAAGAATCCCACGAAGATAACCAAAAGAATGATTCCATCGATGTGTCCCAGGCCATTCCCGATGAAGCCTAAGATAACAAGCAAAATCGCACACAAAATGGAAAACGGCATGTCTCTTCGAAGCACGTCACGACTTACCGGAATATCACACAATAATGCACTGGCTCCTAATACCACAATCAAGTTAAAAAGATTAGAACCTACTACATTACTGATTGCCAGGGAATTGGCATTATTCAAAGAAGCCGTTACCGAAACGGATAACTCCGGCAAACTGGTTCCCATGGCAACCACGGTCATACCGATTACAAGGCTTGGTACCTTCAAGGTCTTTGCCACGGAGGAACTTCCTTCAACGAAGAAATCCGCACCTTTGACCAACAACACAAATCCCACAACTAACAGCACAATGGCTTTTCCTGCTACTAACATAATATCTCCTCTCTTATGACAATCCCAACAAATGGGTTACTAAAATTCGAATTCCAAGAGCAATCAGGATGATTCCACCTGCCAATTGGGCTTTGCTCTTTAGCTTGCTTCCGAAGATGTTTCCAAGGAACACCCCAAGTCCAGACAACAGGAAGGTAGTAATTCCAATGATTCCGATGGCCTTCCAGATATTCACCGTAAGGAAGGAAAAGGTAATTCCTACCGCAAAAGCGTCAATACTGGTCGCAATGGCCAACATGGTCAATTCCTTCAGTGGCAACGGTAAATCCAATGCGATGGGGGTCTCATCTTCTTTCCATTCTTTGATGGCATCAAAGGCCATCTTGCCACCCACATAGCCAAGCAATGCAAAGGCAATCCAGTGGTCGATTTTGCTAACATAACTTGCCACCGTTGATCCCAAAAACCAACCCAATAGTGGCATCAGTGCCTGGAAGCCTCCGAAGAACAGCGCTATCAAAAAGCACTGCTTCTTGTTGATTCGGGTCATTCCAAGTCCCTTACACACCGACACTGCAAAGGCATCCATGGACAGGCCTACGCCTATCAACAGTAAATCTACAAAATTCATATTTCTCCACTCTTTTCATCTTCCGAAGGGAAACAATAAAAAAGAGACTCCACGTGTGCCAACATCGGACACACGTAAGTCTCATTCATTAAGATTTGCCAGATTCCTTCGAATCGAGATTGTTGACAAATCACGTTATCTAACGCGAACTACTCCCCTACGGAAATATTGTATACAAATTTGATTATAAATATATCGAAGAAATCTACCATTGTCAAATTATTTTTCCTTCGCAAAACGGCGGAACGCCTCACGAATTATGATTCCGGACAACAACCCGCAGATGATTCCTACTAGGATTCCTACCAATACATCCGTAGGAAAATGGATGAACAGATACAATCTGGAAATGGCGATGAGGGTTGCAAGCACTATCGCTGCACTTCCCCACTTCCGGTTGTACTGTACAAAGGAAACCGCTGCTGCAAAACTGGCTGCGGAATGGCCGGATGGAAAGGAATAATCCGTCGGCGGCTTTACCAAAAGCGCTACGGATTGATCAATCCAAAACGGCCGATCTCTAGCTACCATCGGCTTCAGACAAATATTGCAAATCAAAAGATCCAAAAGCAAGGCGAGGGCTGCTGTAGCCCCTACCCGCTTGTCTTTTACAAAAATCAAAACCAGCACGGTCATGATAATCCAGAACAGTCCCGCATCCCCGAAGTGGGTGATGAAGGAAAAGAATGCATCCTGGATCGGTCCGTGAAGACTTTGGAACCAATGTAATACATCAAATTCCCACGCCATAGCTTACACCGTTACCTTGCAGAACTTCTTCTTACCCTTCTTCAGGATAAATTCCTCTGCAAAATCTGCCTGGGTATAGGTGGTCTTGGCATCTTCTACCTTCTCACCGTTGACGGTAACGCCGCCCTGCTCTACTGCACGACGAGCCTCGTTACGGCTAGTTGCCATACCTGCTGCCACAAGAAGTCCTAAAATATCAATGCTTCCGTCGTTGAATGCATCTGCTGCAACCTGTACGGATGGCATATTCTCAGCACTTCCGGCAGAGAACAATGCTCTTGCGCTCTCTCTTGCCTTGTTGGCTTCCTCTTCGCCGTGAACCATGTTGGTAAGCTCCCAAGCAAGAATCTCTTTTGCCTTATTTAACTCGGCACCTTCCCACTTATCCATCTCGTCAATCTGCTCTAACGGAAGGAAGGTTAACATACGGATGCACTTCAATACGTCAGAGTCATCCACGTTACGCCAGTACTGATAGAAATCGAATGGGCTGGTCTTGTTCGGATCCAACCATACAGCGTTGCCTGCGGTCTTACCCATCTTCTTGCCCTGAGAATCGGTAAGCAGGGTGATGGTCATAGCATGTGCGTCCTTACCAAGCTTACGACGGATCAACTCGGTACCGCCAAGCATGTTGGACCACTGATCGTCTCCGCCGAACTCCATGTTACAGTTGTACTTCTGGAACATGTAATAGAAATCGTAGGACTGCATAATCATGTAGTTAAACTCAAGGAAGCTTAAGCCCTTCTCCATACGCTGCTTGTAGCACTCTGCACGAAGCATGTTGTTAACGGAGAAGCATGCGCCTACTTCACGCAGCAAGTCTACGTAGTTCAAATTCAACAACCAGTCTGCATTGTTTACCATCATGGCTTTGCCTTCGCCAAAGTCGATGAATCGCTCCATCTGACGCTTAAAGCATTCTGCATTGTGATCGATATCCTCTCTGGATAACATCTTACGCATATCGGTACGTCCACTTGGATCACCGATCATGGTGGTTCCGCCACCAATCAATGCGATTGGCTTGTTGCCCGCCATCTGCAAACGCTTCATAAGAGTAAGCGCCATGAAATGTCCGGCAGTCAAGCTGTCTGCGGTACAGTCAAAACCAATGTAGAAGGTTGCCTTACCGTTGTTGATCATTTCTCTGATTTCGTCCTCATTGGTTACCTGTGCAATGAGGCCTCGTGCTACGAGTTCTTCATAGATTCCCATTTTGTTCTCCTTTTCCATATCAAATCTATTGTTCCTCTATGGAAGTATGGACATAAAAAAACCGTCCTCTACTTCCTGTTACGGAAATAAAGGACGGGATAAACCGTGGTACCACCTTTATTCACAGACGCTTCTCAACGTCTGCCTCTTCGGTCTTCTATCACTAGATCACCTTATACGCGATAACGTGCGCTCCTCCGTCATAACCTACTACGATTTCAGCTATGAAGCTCCGGGATGTATTCCAAAACGCCTTCTAATATCTCGCACCAACCGATATCTCTCTGAAAAAAGGGGATGTCTTGTACTCTTTCCCTTCTTAGCCTTTGTCTGTATAACTATCAAGAATTATATCGGCAGGTTTTTTATTTGTCAACGCAGGAAACACAGTTTAAAGGATGAAGGAATCCTTGATATCTTTCAGCTCTGTGGAATTATCCTTGGTCTGGGATACCACATCCACAACGCCGGTGGAAAGCATTGCAACATCCGTTGTCTTCTCTGCAACGGTGGTAACTGCATCTGCTGCCTCACCAACGGTCTTACTGATGGCCTCGATGGAGCTACTAATCTCGGTGGTGGATTCCTGCAACTCTCCAATCATGTTGTAGATTTCACTCATGCCCTCTGCAAATCCATTGGCATCTTCCTGGTACTGATCACTGATATCTAAGAACTTGGAATAATCCGCTGCCACATCGCTGCTTAAGTAATCTAAGGTTCGCTGCAGGCAGGCGCTCATTTCATTTACTGCAGATTGTACTTCTGCAACGATATTCATAATATCCGCTACCGTATTGGAAGACTGCTCTGCCAAGGCACCAATCTCTGTTGCTACAACTGCAAATCCTCTTCCGGCCTCGCCTGCACGGGCTGCCTCGATGGATGCATTCAATGCTAAGAGGTTGGTCTGGCTTGCAATATCCTGGATGGCTGCTGCCAACTGATTGACTTTTTCCACAGCCTTGGACTTTTCCAATGCCACCTTGCCCTGCTCATCGATTTCCTCGTACATATGCTGGGTCTTCTCGGAAGCCTGTACGGTTTCCTCGTGAATCTTCTGGGCTTTGACACGAATCTCTTTTGCAATGCTTGCACGGTTCTGTGCGTTCTCTGCAATGTTGTCTGCATTTTCCTTAATGGTCTTGGTGTTGTCGCTAATCAAATCCGTCGAAGCGGATGTTTCCTGCATGGATGCTGCCAACTCCTCACTGGTTGCGGAGTTGTCTGCATTGGCAGAATCAATCTTGTAGGTAATCTCGGAAAGCTTGGTTGCATGCTCTTCCAATTCGCTACTGGTAACACTGATACGTCCTACCATGTCACGAAGGCTCTGCTCCATATCTTCTACGGCTCGGGCCATAACGCCGGTCTCGTCTTTGTTCTGTTCTAAGTGTACCAACTCGTCATTGGAGGAAAAATCCAAATCGCCGGTACGTTTGATGGTATTGGTCAATACCAGAATCGGCTTGGTAATCTGCTTAGATGCAAACACACCAAGTAATACTAAGATAACTGCAATAATAACGGAGAAATTAATACTGGTGTTACGGACCTTGTTGATGCTGGCCATAACTTCCGTTTCATTTGCCGCAATAACACATACCCAACCTACGGAATCAACTACCTGATAAGAAGTATACTTCTTGATACCGTTCTCATCGGTATAATGGAAGGTTCCGATAGACTGATAACTTCCGGTGGGAATCTGCTTCAACAACTCCTGTACGTTGGCGTTGATGACCTGGGTTCCGATCTTATCCGGATTCTTATGATAGAGAAAGGTTCCACTCTCGTTCACTACATAGACGAAACTGGAAGGAATTCCGGAAAGGCCTTTGCCTGCAATGTCTTCCGCCACAATCTCCGGTGTCACACCCTCTACGCCGAATTCGTCAATATCATTCTGTACCAAAAGCGCGGAGAAAGTTGCGATATCCTGCATGTTCTTTTCCGTACTAGCCTGTACCGCTTCCTTCGATTTCGGAATGATATACAGTACGTTTAACAGGGTAAACACAAGAATACAAATGAGCACTACCGCAATAATGCGGAAGCTGATGGAATGTATTCCTAAGGATTCCTTCTTCTTTTTTTCTTCTGTTGCCATGGTTACATCTCCTTTCGGTTATACCTGGGAATTGTGCTTTTGCAGCACTTGTATTGCGGTTCCTGCGATTTCCAGATTCAAATAGATGGAATCCTCCTCGATGGAATCGTGATTCTCCAGCCCGAACTCCACTCCCCGGTTGCTAAGGTAGTACTCTGCCCGCTCCAGTGAATTGGTTCTAACCCCCATATGGCCCATTAGGCCACGTAAGCTCGGCTTCATTGCCTGGAACATCTCTCCTGCTTTGAAGCTTTGCTCGTCTTCCGTTACTTCTTCATCAAACAGTTCGGCAAAATCCGCTGCCGCATGCTCCGCCAAATCATCCTTCGGTAAGTTCACCGCGATGTGGTCGATGCGGAAGCCAAGCATCCGTTTGACAGCTTTTTTCGCCCGCTCTTCAATTTCGTCGAAGTTCTGCCGTTCATGAAAATCATCTTCAATCAGCCAGGATCCGTTCACCGCAATGACATTGGGATTCTGTAAGTATTCCATCATGTTTTCCGCGGTTATTCCTCCTGACGGCAAGAAGGTCATATCCGGATATGGCCTTGATAGCGCTTCAATCGTCCGGATGCCTCCCATGGCTTCACATGGGAAGAACTTCACCAAATGAATGCCTAGATCCAACGCCTCCTCGATTTCCGATGCTGTTGCTACACCCGGAATAATGAGAATACCGTTCTTTTTGCAATACTTGATAATCTTTGCATTCACTCCGGGACTTACAACGAAACGACAGCCGGCTTCCATTGCCTGATCCACCTCTTTGGTGGTACGTACGGTTCCTGCCCCGATGTACATTCCCGGAAATGCGGAAGTGATTACCCGCATGCTTTCTAAGGCTTTGTCCGTGCGGAAAGTTACTTCAATGACACGGATACCTGCATTATAAAGAGCTGTTCCGATGGGAATGGCATCTATCTCATTCTCGATGGATGCGATTGGCAGAATGCCGTTTTTGCGAATAATATCAATGATTTCAGACATATATACCGCCCCTCCCCTATAAGAAGTCCGTACACTTATTAATATTTTAACAAATTGTCAGAACATTTTAAACCAATTTTTTGTTGTAAACTTATGCCATTTTATGGTTGACAATCATTTCTGTTCTTCGTACACTAATCATCGGACCTATACTTTTTACATGAGAGGAAATGACCTATGAAAAACAACAATCAAGAACCTGTAGCTTCTACGCAGACCTTCTCCACGAGACGAATGGTTTACTGTGCATTGTTTGCCGCACTTTTGTGCATTGGCGCTTACATCAGTATTCCGTTACCTCTGCCGGGCGCGCCACACATCACCATGATTAACTTCATTCTGTTTATTATTGCGCTGCTGTTTGAGCCGGTGGATTCCATCCTCATCGTTATGATTTGGCTCATCCTTGGAACCGTTGGCGTTCCGGTATTCATTGGTGGCAAAGGAGGCCTTGGTTATCTGATTCAGCCTTGGGGAGCTTACACCTGGGCGTTCCCGGTGGTTGCAGCCGTACTCCCTTTCATTCGCGGCCGCAAATACAACCGTGTATGGTATACCATCTGTGCCCTCATCGGTTTCGTTCTCATCGACGTGATCGGTATGGTATATCTGAAAAACATGATGCACTACGATTGGCTCACTGCTTTTAACATTGGCTTCTTGCCTTTCGTACCGCTGGATGCCTTAAAAGCTGTTGTTGCAGCACAGGTAGTTCCGGCTTTCAAAAAAGTCATGCGAACCGAAGAATAAACCGGGAAGTAAAAGCGGGCAGCAGGATCATCCTGCTGCCCACTTTTTATGCACTGATACTTTCTTTCATTTCTTTTACGAATGCTGCCACGTATGGCACGCAATCTTTTCCGTATTTCCCGCACAGCTTCACAATAGCACTTCCTACAATTGCTCCGTCCGAGGCATCTGCCATGGCCTTGGCTTGCTGTGGTGTAGAAATACCAAATCCCACGGCACAAGGAATGTCCTGCTCCTTTTTTACCAGCTCCACCATAGCTGCCACGTCTGTGGTAATCTGCTCTCTTGTTCCGGTCACACCAAGTGAGGATACGCAGTACACAAATCCTTTGGCCTCTCTTGCGATTTTTCGAATCCGGTCTTTGGAGGTTGGCGCAATCAAGGAGATAAATGCGATGTCAAAATCCTCCGCAACTGCTGCGAACTCCTCTTTTTCTTCAAATGGCACGTCCGGCAGAATCAGTCCGTCCATACCCACTTCCCGGCTTTTTTTCATAAACCGCGTTACTCCGTAGGAATACACCACGTTGGCATAAGTCATAAATACCAGAGGTACCGTTGTTTTCTGTCGAACCTTTGCTACCATGGCAAAGATATCGTCTGTGGTAATGCCATTGGAAAGAGCGCGAATATTCGCTTCCTGTATCACCGGACCCTCTGCCGTCGGGTCGGAAAAAGGAATTCCAAGTTCAATCACATCTGCTCCCGCTTCCGCCATTGCGCAAATCAATGCTTCCGTTACTTCTAAGCTTGGATCACCGCAGGTAATAAAGGGAATGAAGGCTTTTCCGTTGGCAAATGCCTGTTGTATACGATTATTCATGAAGATCCTCCCCTCTGTATCTGGCAATCGCTGCCACATCCTTATCGCCTCTTCCGGAGATATTAATGACAACAATTTGGTCTTTGTTCATGGTTGGAATGAGCTTCTTGGCATAGGCTACTGCGTGGGAGCTCTCAATGGCCGGAATGATGCCCTCTATGCGGGATAGATATTCAAAAGCATCGACTGCTTCCTCATCTGTGACCGCCACATACTCCGCCCGGCCCTGATCATGGAGCATGGCATGTTCCGGTCCGATTCCCGGATAATCCAATCCTGCCGAAATGGAATACACCGGTGCAATCTGACCGTATTCATCCTGACAGAAATAAGACTTCATTCCGTGGAAGATTCCTAAGCTTCCGGTATTGATGGTAGCAGCTGTTTCCTTGGTATCAATGCCTCTTCCCGCTGCTTCACAGCCAATTAATCGTACCCCTTTATCGTTAATGAAGTGGTAAAAAGCACCAATTGCATTGGAACCTCCGCCTACACAGGCCAGTACCGCATCCGGAAGGCGACCTTCCTTTTCCAACAGCTCTTCCTTAATCTCCTTGGAAATCACTGCCTGAAAATCCCGTACAATGGTTGGGAAGGGATGGGGTCCCATGACCGATCCCAGCACATAATGGGTATCATCAATCCGGTTGGTCCACTCCCGCATGGTCTCGGAAACAGCGTCTTTTAGGGTTGCCGTTCCACTGGTCACCGGATGTACCTTGGCTCCTAACAGCTTCATTCGATATACATTGAGTGCCTGGCGTTCACAGTCCACAGCACCCATGAAAATCTCACAGTCCATCCCCATCAAGGCTGCCACCGTTGCGGTTGCTACGCCGTGTTGACCGGCTCCGGTCTCTGCAATGACACGGGTTTTTCCCATCTTCTTGGCCAGCAGACACTGTCCGATAACATTATTGATTTTATGAGAGCCGGTATGATTCAAGTCCTCTCGCTTCAGATATACCTTGGCACCACCCAAGTCCTCTGTCATATGCTTCGCATAGTATAATCTGGATGGCCGTCCGGCATATTCATTTAACAGCTCTTGAAGTTCTTGGTTGAATGATGGGTCATCTTTATACTTATTGTATGCTTCTTCCAGCTCGATGACCGCATTCATCAATGTTTCCGGAATGTATTGTCCGCCATGCTGTCCAAATCTTCCATTGCTCATCTTTCTTGTCCTTCTTTCCTATCTCGCCATGCCAGGATGGCTTCCATTTTCTTCGCATCCTTATATCCGTCTGTTTCCACACCGCTACTGATATCCAAGGCGTATGCCCCTGTGGCTTCATAAGCAGCATCGATGTTCTCTGGGCTAATTCCTCCTGCCAAAAAATAGGGCTTCGGGAAATCCTTGGGAATCTGGCTCCAGTCAAAGGTCTCTCCACTGCCCCGACCGGCATCTAACAATACGTAATCTGCACTGCATTGGGCTGCGGATGCGATATCCTCCCTGTTTCTAATGAGAAACGCCTTCATGATGATGCAATCACATTGTTCCCGCAGGCGCTGTATATAGGCCTCGTCTTCTTTCCCATGGAGCTGTACCATATCGATGATTCCTTTTTGCACCAATTGCACCGGTATTTCGATCGGTTCATCCACAAAAACCCCCACTTTTTGGATATCGGTCGCTAATTTATTTGCAAGATTTTCCACTTCTTGTGGAGTTTTAGAGCGGTGACTTTTTGGATAATTTATGATAAATCCTACATAGTCCGGATGTAGTGTGTTTACCATGTCCACATCTTCCATCCGTTGCAGGCCACAGATTTTAATCTTGATTTCACTCATCCTTTCGATCCTCGCAACGCATCCAACATGCTCTTTTTATTCGCCGCACGCATCAATGTCTCACCGATTAATACTGCGTTCACCCCATGCTCTTGCAACAGGCGAATGTCCTGTGGTGTTTTGATGCCGCTTTCCGATACGAAGAGCACGTCTTTTGGGACCAATGCCCGCAGACGTACGCTGTTGTTCGGATCCACCTGAAATGTTTTTAAATCCCGGTTGTTGACTCCGATGATTCTGGCCCCACAGGCGAGGGCACGTTTTACTTCTTCCTCATCATGGGCTTCCACTAAAACATCTAGTCCCAGTTTCGTCGCCAAGTTGTGATAGGTTTGTAACTCCTTGTCACTTAAAATGGAACAGATCAGCAAAATCGCGGAAGCGCCAAGCAATTTGGCTTGATAAATCATATATTCATCTACGGTAAAATCCTTTCTGAGGATAGGAATTTTTACCACTTCTGCGATTTCGCTTAGGTACTTATCTGCTCCTTGGAAGTAGTATGGCTCAGTCAAACAAGAAATAGCGGATGCTCCGGCGGACTCATAGTCTTTTGCTATCTCCACATAGGGAAATGCAGGATCGATTAGCCCCTTTGAGGGAGAGGCTTTTTTGACCTCGCATATAAAGGAGATTCCGGGAGCCTTGAGTGCGTTGAAGAAGGAAGGAGCCGCTTCCTCTTCCGATTTTTGCTCGACCATGGCCTGTAGCGTGACCATCGAACATTGCGCCTTGGCATCCTCTATACGTTTTCTTGTTGTTAAAGCAATCTTTTCTAAAATGTTTTCCATTTATTCTTTTTCTTCTTTTCCCTTACGCGATCAATTCTTCGTCGCGGTTTGTTTCCTCAATAAACTCTTCCAGCTTGCGAAGAGCTGCGCCCTCATCAATCAGGGCCTCTGCCAATTTCACGCCTTCGGCTAAGGTAGCGGCTTTTCCTGCCACATACAATGCGGCACCGGCATTCAAGCACACCGCCTGGCGCTTCGGACCTTGTTCCTTGCCTTCCAAAATATCTCTGGTAATCTTGGCATTCTCTTCCGGTGTTCCTCCTACCAACTCACTCTTTTCGCAAGTTGCATATCCGAAATCCTCCGGACGTATGGTATAGGTCTTGGTTGTTTTATCTTTGATCTCACAGATGTAGGTTGGTGCACTCATGGAAATCTCATCCAGCTTGTCCTCGCCGTATACCACCACGCCGCTGTGTACCCCTAGGTTACATAACACTTCTGCTAAGGGCTCCACCAATTCCTTGTCATACACCCCCATCACCTGCATGGTTGCGCCTGCCGGATTGGTTAGCGGTCCTAAGATATTAAAAATTGTACGGATTCCCAGCTCTTTTCTCACCGGTCCCACGTACTTCATGGCGGTGTGATACTTCTGTGCGAAAAGGAAACACATATTGACTTTCTCTAAAGTCTGCTTGCTGTGTTCCGGGGAGATATCGATTTTTACTCCCAAGGATTCTAGACAGTCCGCAGCACCGGAACGGGAAGACGCTGCCCGATTGCCGTGCTTGGCTACCGGAACGCCACCTGCTGCAATGACGAATGCGGACGAGGTGGAAATATTGAAGGAATTGGAGGCATCCCCTCCGGTTCCTACGATTTCCAATACTTCCATGTCATGTAACAATCTGGTACCTGCTGCCCGCATACCCTCTGCGGAAGCGGTAATCTCATCAATGGTTTCTCCCTTCATAGCAAGAGCCGTTAAGTAACAGCTCATCTGCAGCTGGCTGGCTTCTCCCGCCATAATTTCATCCATGACTTCTCTTGCTTCCTGATAGGTTAAGTCCTCTTTATTTGTTACCTTAAAAATTGCTTCCCGAATCATTGTATAACCTCCATAAAATTCTCTATAATCTGTTTTCCCTCCGGTGTCATGACCGATTCCGGATGAAACTGTACGCCAAAAACATTATTCGCAGCATCTTCTACTGCCATCACTTCCCCATCTGCGTCATCGCTTCTGGCAATGACCTGTAATTCCTTCGGTAAAGTTGCTTCTTCTGCGGACAAGGAGTGGTATCTTGCTGCCAGAAATACCGGTTGTAAGCCTTTTAGAAGCTTACTTTTCATTGTCTTTCGAATTGGCTTTTGCTTGCCATGCATCAGCTCCTTGGCATAACCGACGGTTCCTCCGTATGCCTCGCATATCGCCTGATGACCTAAGCAAATCCCTAAAATCGGTATACTCCCTCGTAGTTGTTGAATCACGTCTAAACAAACGCCTGCATCTTTGGGTTTCCCCGGTCCCGGGGAAAGGATAATGGCTTTGGGTTCCATGGCCTTTATTTCATCCGGGGTGTAATCGTCATTTCGAATCACCCGAACATCCTCGGCCACACTGCTTACCAGCTGGTACACGTTGTAGGAAAAGCTATCGTAATTATCAATCAGTAATATCATTCCAGCCCCTCCTTTGCCTGCTCTATGGCTAACAACACGGCTTTTGCTTTGTTCTTACATTCCTCGTACTCTTTTATTGGATTGGAATCTGCCACAATGCCTGCTCCGGAGCGAATACAGATTTCTCCGTTTTTTTTGTATACCAAACGGATTGCAATGCATACATCCATATTTCCTGTAAAATCCAGGTACCCTAGAGCACCGCCGTATACTCCTCGCTTGGAGTTCTCCAGCTCTTCGATAATCTCACAGGCCCGAAACTTCGGCGCTCCGGACAAGGTTCCCGCCGGAAGGATGGCATTCATAGCATCTACGGCATCCTTGCCTTCTGCCAGCTCGCCTACCACTGTAGATCCGATGTGCATTACCTGGGAGTACCGTTCGATTCCAAGGTATTGCTCTACCGCAACACTTCCCACCTTACAGATGCGTCCCATATCATTTCTGCCTAAGTCCACGAGCATGTTGTGCTCTGCCAGCTCTTTTTCATCTGCTAAAAGCTCTTTCTCTAAGGCTTCATCCTCTTCCTTGGTTTTGCCTCGTGGTCTGGTTCCTGCCAACGGGAAGGTGCGAACCGTTCCATCTTCCACCTTCACCAGGGTCTCCGGGGATGCTCCCGCCAGTTCAATATCATCACTGGAAAAATAGAACATATACGGGGATGGGTTGCTTGCCCGAAGCACCCGGTATGTATCCAACAGGCTTCCCGTTGCCTTGGCCCGAATGGGGTTGGATAGCACCACCTGAAAGATATCTCCTTCGTGTATGTAATGCTTGGCTTTTTCAATCATTTTGCTGTAGGTTGCTTCATCAAAAGCCGGCTTGACTTCACTTTGCAGCTCCAACTTAGGAAAATCCGCTTCTTCTCCAAAGGTAATTAACTGCTGCATCTCTTCTAGGGCCTTGTTTGCCGCTTCATAGCTTTCCTCGAAGTTCTCTGTCATTACACCTGCAATCAGAATCACCTTCTGTTTGTAGTGATCGAAGGCAATGACCCGATCAAACAGCATCAAGTCCAAATCCTTAAAGTCATCCTCGCCCTTTGCAAACACCAGCTTCGGTTCATTGTATTTGATGTAATCGTAAGAGAAATACCCAACCAAACCTCCGCTAAAAGGCGGTAATCCTTCCAATTTCGGACTCTTATAAGCTGCTAAGAGTTCTCGTATCTTCTCCCCCGGATGGGTGGAAAAATCGCTGCCGGATAGCTCTGTCACCGGATCATATCCTAAGAAGGAATATCGCCCCCAGTGTTCTTTTTGGCTTGCACTCTCCAACAAAAAGCAATGATGACTTTGTTTTCTGAGTTTACGCATCAGCCCTACCGGCGTATACTTGTCGCTGTAGATTTCCTTGGTTAGCGGAATCCGTCGATACTGTCCCGTATCCGCTAGTTCTTTCATTTCCTCTCTTGTCATGTTGTCCCCTTCACGCTGTATGGTCTGTAAAAGGGTATAAAAAAACGCCCCAAACAGACCTTAAATCTGTCAAGGACGAGTAAAACTTCACCCGCGGTGCCACCTTGCTTTATGGGAAATCCCATACTCTTAAAAGATACCATCATATCTTCGACCACTGACGTGGGTCTTACGTCATAGAATACTAGGCAATCTTGCCGTTGACTATGCCCTCAGCGGTCCATTTGGTAATCTGCATCTCGATCCGGCTCTCAGCCTCCCGGACTCTCTGTGCGCGCATGTACTACCTTTATCTCCGCTTCATCGGTTTAAAGCGCTATAAATTTGTTAGTGCTAATTTACCACGGTGTCGCCATGAAGTCAACAAATTTTTAAAAGTGTATAAATATTTCATCCATGGCTATGGAATATTCTATTTTGTTCATGGGTACATACGATGACACCTTCTAATATATCAAAGATATATTGAGATTGCGCAAAAAAAAGCGATACACAAATGTGTATCGCTAAGAGGCGCCAACCAGATTTGAACTGGTGATAGAGGTGTTGCAGACCTTTGCCTTACCACTTGGCTATGGCGCCATATAAAACGGAGAAGGAGGGATTTGAACCCTCGCGCCGGTTTCCCGACCTATACCCTTAGCAGGGGCACCTCTTCGGCCTCTTGAGTACTTCTCCATCGCCGACAAGTTCCTGTCAATTGATACCCGGTCGCTAATCCGGAACAGTTACTTTATCCTGTAAATATAAGCTACGTCACGTTTGACGCAAGATTTATTCTACTAAACAGTACCTGCTTTGTCAACGAATTTTTCTCTATTTTTTGTATTTTTCTGCCGCAATTGCGTATAAATTATTTCCCTTACAATCTGCTACTACAATCACCGGAAAATCCTCTACCGTAATCCGTCGAATCGCCTCTGCTCCTAGGTCCTCGTAACAAACGATTTCCGATTTTACAATACATTTTGACAGTAATGCTCCGGCTCCGCCTACGGCTGCAAAATACACCCCGTTGTTACGTACAATAGCATCCAACACTTCTTTGGTACGCTTTCCTTTTCCAATCATGGCCTTCTGACCAAGATCCAATAGGGTTGGGGCATACTTATCCATACGACTGGCTGTGGTAGGTCCCGCAGAACCGATTGGGCGTCCTTCTCTGGCAGGTGATGGTCCCATATAATAAATCGTTGCATCGGTTAAATCGATGGGCAACTCCTTACCTTCCGCAATTAATTCATACAATCGCTTATGAGCTGCATCTCTGGCTACATACAGCTCACCGGTCAAATATACATAATCTCCTGCTTCTAAGGTTTTGGCCTTCTCGGCAGTGATTGGCAATGTCATCTTGTGTTCCATTAGATTGTTCTCTCCATATGTCGATTTACGTGGCAACAGATATTCACAGCAACCGGAAGGCCCGCAATATGAGTTGCGAAGCTTCGTACATTGACTGCAAGAGCGGTGGTACTTCCTCCCAAGCCTCCCGGTCCGATGCCCAGACCATTGATGCGCTCTAACATCTCCTCTTCCAAATCCTTGGTCCACTGTGGCCGGTCTTCCTCGGGATGCTTAACCAGTGCTTCTTTGGCCATAATTGCGGCCTTTTCGAAGGTTCCTCCAACACCTACACCAATCACCATCGGCGGGCAGGCATTCGGTCCCGCATCAGATACCGCGGTAAGGATGGCATTTTTTACCCCTTCGATTCCATCCGCCGGCTTTAACATAAATACTCTCGACATATTCTCGCTACCAAAGCCCTTCGGTCCTACGGTAATCTTCACATTGGATCCCGGAACGATGGAGTAATGAATGACTGCCGGTGTATTATCCTTGGTATTCACACGCAGTATGGGATCACCGACCACGGATTTTCGAAGATATCCTTCTTCGTATCCGGCGCGAACCCCTACATTTACCGCATCCTCAATCGGTTCTCCGGTAAAATGCACATCCTGACCTACTTCCAAAAAAACGACTGCCATTCCTGTATCCTGGCAGATTGGAATCTGCTCGGTTTCGGCAATTTCTAAGTTCTCCAATAGCTGGCCGATAATTTTTTTCCCCAGAGGAGCCACTTCCGTCTCCTTGGCTGTGGATAACTTTTCTTCCATATCCGGGGAAAGTTTATAATTTACTGCAATGCACATGTCCTTGATTGCTTCGGCAATCTCTTTGGTATCAATTTCTCTAATCATTTCTTTTCCTACAATATCTTTGTTGCAAAAAAATGCCAGGGTTTGACCCCTGGCATTTATCCTCTTATTCCGGATCCGAGGTTACTTCTTGTGCTTCTACTTCAATGGCTTCTTCGGCTTCGATTTCTTCTTCGATGATGTCCTCTTTACGTACCTTTGCGATACTTGCCACGAATTCGCCCTTGTTCAGATTGATTAACTTCACGCCGGAAGTGATACGGCTTAAGAGTGTGGTATCTGCTACCTTAATGCGGATAATAATGCCTTCGTTGTTAATCAACATGACCTCATCATCCTTCTCTACTGCCTTCACACCTACAAGATATCCGGTCTTCTCCGTAATCTTGTAGCACTTCACGCCCTTACCACCACGATACTGGGTGGAGAATTCGCTCATCAGTGTACACTTTCCGAGACCATTCTGGGAAACGATCATAACGCTCTCACCCTGGGATACTAACTGCATGGCAATTACGATATCCTGGTCGGACAAGTTCATACCGATAACACCCATGGAGGTACGTCCGGTATTACGAACATCCGCTACCTTGAAGCGGATACACTGACCATACTTGGTGAAAAGCATTGCCTCATCGTCCTTAGAAGCAACCTTAACCTCAATCAAAAGATCGTCATCTCTTAAATTAATTGCTGCCAAGCCGTTCTTACGGATATTGGAGTATTCGGAAAGCTTGGTACGCTTACAAATACCCTTCTTGGTAGCCATAATCAGGTACTTATCGTCCTTGAATTCCTTCATGGTAATCATGGAGGTAATCTTCTCATCCGGCTGTAACGGAATCAGATTCACAATAGCAGTTCCACGTGCCGTACGGGAAGCTTCCGGAATCTCGTATGCCTTCAAACGATAAACACGTCCGAAATTGGTAAAGAACATAATGTAATGGTGGGATGTGGTTAACTTCATCTCCACGATGTAGTCCTCATCAATGGTCTCCATACCCTTGATGCCCTTACCACCACGATGCTGGCTCTTGAAGTTGTCCACATTCATACGCTTGATGTAGCCCAACTTGGTAAAAGTGATTACGGTACTGGTTACCGGAATCAAATCTTCCATGCTGATATCAAACTCGTCGAAACCGATGGATGTACGACGATCATCGCCGTATTTCTCAGCAATCTCCGTAATCTCATCACGGATAACGCCAAGTAACTTCTTCTCATCTGCGAGAATTTCTTTCAAATAAGCAATACGCTTCTTCAGCTCTGCATATTCTGCCTCTAACTTGCCTCTTTCCAAACCGGTCAGCGCACGTAAACGCATGTCTACGATTGCCTGTGCCTGCGCATCGGAAAGTCCGAAGCGAGCCATTAATTGCTCTTTTGCTTCCTGTACGTTAGCAGAAGAACGGATAATATGGATGACTTCATCAATATTATCTAATGCAATCAACAAACCTTCTAAGATATGGGCACGTTCCTCCGCCTTATTCAAATCGAACTTGGTACGACGGGTTACAACGTCCTTCTGGTGGTTCAAATAGTGAACCAACATATCCTTGAGATTTAAAATCTTCGGCTCATTATTGACGAGGGCCAACATGATTACACCGAAGGTGTCCTGCAACTGGGTGTGCTTGTATAACTGATTGAGCATGACGTTCGGATTCACATCTTTACGAAGCTCAATTACAATACGCATTCCTTCACGGGAAGACTCATCACGAAGTGCGGTGATTCCGTCTAACTTCTTGTCACGAACCAACTTGCCGATGTATTCTACCAAACGTGCCTTATTTACCGCATATGGTAACTCTGTTACGATAATACGATTTTTGCCGTTTGGCATTGTCTCAATATCCGTAACGGCACGAACACGAATCTTGCCTCGACCGGTACGATAAGCTTCCTCGATTCCAGCACGACCAAGAATCACTCCACCGGTTGGAAAATCCGGACCCTTCACAACGTCCATCAATTCCTCGATATCGGTATCACGATCTTCGTTGATCTGGTTCTCAATCATTTTGTTAACGGCAGCAACGACCTCACGCAGATTGTGTGGAGGAATATTGGTTGCCATACCTACTGCAATACCGGTTGTTCCGTTCACCAGTAGGTTCGGGTAACGGCTTGGAAGAACGGTAGGTTCCTGCTCCGTCTCATCGAAGTTCGGAATGAAATTAACCGTATCCTTCTCAATATCCTGAAGCATTGCCATGGAAATCTTGGAAAGTCTTGCCTCGGTGTAACGCATTGCAGCAGCGCCATCACCATCCACAGAACCAAAGTTACCATGTCCGTCTACCAAAATGTAACGTGTAGACCAATCCTGTGCCATATTAACCAAGGCACCATAGATAGAAGAATCACCGTGTGGGTGGTACTTACCCATGGTATCGCCGACGATACGCGCACACTTACGATGTGGCTTATCCGGAGTATTATGCAATTCACTCATGGAGAAAAGAACACGGCGCTGTACCGGTTTCAAACCATCTCTTACATCCGGAAGTGCACGGGCCGCAATAACGCTCATGGCATAATCGATGTAAGAAGTCTCCATGGTTTTCTTTAAGTCTACTTCCTGAATATTGTCAAAAATCTTGTCATCCATTTACGATTCTCCTTAGAATTCAAAGGAATTCTTAAATATCAAGGTTCTGTACGTACTTCGCATTTTCCTCGATAAACTCACGTCTAGGCTCTACCTTATCTCCCATCAAAGTGGAGAATACTGCATCAATTTCAGATGCATTGATATCGTCCATAAGAACTTTTTTCAGAATACGACGCTCCGGATCCATAGTGGTCTCCCACAGCTGCTCTGCGTCCATCTCACCAAGTCCTTTGTATCGCTGGATCTTGTTGTTACCGTCACGACCAATTTCCGTCAAGATACGGTTCAGTTCCTCATCACTGTAGGCATACCAAACCTTCTTGTTCTTCTCAATCTTATAAAGTGGCGGTGTTGCAAGGTATACATAACCCTGACGAATCAACTCCGGCATGAAACGATATAAGAAGGTCAACATCAAGGTAGCAATATGAGCACCGTCTACATCGGCATCGGTCATGATAATAATCTTGTGATAACGCAATTTGCTGATATCAAAGTCTTCATGAATACCGGTACCAAAAGCGGTAATCATGGCACGGATTTCCGCATTGCCATAGATTTTATCTTCTCTTGCCTTCTCTACGTTTAAGATTTTACCGCGCAGCGGTAAAATCGCCTGAGTTGCACGGCTTCTTGCAGTTTTTGCAGATCCACCCGCGGAATCTCCCTCTACGATGAAGATTTCACAGTTCTTCGGATCATTATCGGAACAGTCCGCAAGCTTACCGGGAAGGGAATTGCCGTCCAACGGAGACTTGCGTCTGGTTGCTTCTCTTGCTTTACGAGCTGCTTCTCTTGCACGCTGTGCAAGAACAGACTTCTCACAAATCAGCTTCGCAACCTGTGGATGCTGCTCTAAGAAGTAGGTCAGCTGTTCACTTACAATGGCATCTACCGCACCACGGGCCTCACTGTTTCCAAGCTTCTGCTTGGTCTGACCCTCAAACTGCGGCTCGGAAATCTTAATACTGATGATTGCCGTTAATCCTTCACGAATATCGTCACCGGTAAGAGCATCATCTTTTTCTTTTAGAATCTTCTGGTCTCTAGCGTACTGGTTGAAGGTTCTGGTAATCGCACTACGGAAACCGGCCAAGTGGGTACCACCTTCCGGAGTAATGATGTTGTTAACAAAGCTAAAGGATGCGTCGTTATATCCATCGTTATGCTGCAGGGCAACTTCCACGTATACATCATCCTTGGTGCCTTCACAGTAAATGACTTCCGGATACAAAGGCTCCTTACCCTTGTTCAGGTAAGTAACAAATTCCTTAATTCCGCCTTCGTAATGGAAGACGCGCTCATTTACCTCTTCTTCACGCAAATCACGAAGTGTAATCTTCAGATTCTTGGTTAAGAATGCCGTCTCTCTTAAGCGAACTTTTAAGGTATTGAAGTCATAAACGGTTGTCTCGAAAATCGTTTCGTCCGGCTTGAAGGTAACCTTGGTTCCGGTCTTGTCCGGATCACAAGTTCCCACTTCTTTCAAAGGATACATGGTCTTACCACGCTCATAGCGCTGCTGATAAACCTTACCGTCTCGGCAAATCTGAACTTCCAACCAATCGGACAATGCATTTACAACAGATGCACCTACACCATGCAAACCACCGGATACCTTGTATCCTCCACCACCGAACTTACCGCCGGCATGAAGTACGGTAAATACAACTTCTACTGCAGGGATTCCTGCCTTGGAGTTGATACCGGTAGGAATTCCACGTCCATCATCGGTTACGGTAATGGAATTATCCGGATTAATTTCCACAACGATATGAGAACAGAATCCTGCCAGTGCTTCATCCACTGCGTTATCCACAATCTCATATACCAGATGATGCAATCCACGCTCCGATGTACTACCAATGTACATACCAGGACGCTTACGAACTGCTTCCAAGCCTTCCAAAATCTGGATTTGATCTGCACCGTATTCTTGCTGCTGACTCATGTTTGCCTCCTTATGAATCCGCGATTTTTCCTTCCACTATGTGAAAAATCTTATTGATTTGGAATCGATTCTTCACGAATTCATCCAAACCCGTACAAGTAATAATTGTTTGTGTATCATATAAACTTCCAAGTAAGAAATTCTGTCGGTTGCTGTCCAATTCGGATAAAACATCATCCAACAGCAACACCGGCTTCTCACCTATGGTTTGTTCTACAATCTGAATCTCTGAAAGTTTCAAAGAAAGTGCACAGGTACGCTGTTGTCCCTGTGACCCAAACTTACGAATATCCGTATCGGCAATGGTAAATTTGATATCATCGCGATGAGGTCCCACGGAAGTTTGACCGTATTTTAGGTCCTTCTCTCTGGCACGAATCAATTCGTCAGCCAAAAAGATATCCTCCACATTGGGTTCATAAGATATTTGGAGGGTTTCTCTGCCTCCGGAGATATTGGAATGGATATCGGTTACGATTCCACTGATTTCATCAATAAATTCTCTACGCCGTTTGATGACTTTTTTGCCGTATTCTACCAGCTTCTCATCCCAAACCGATAAGGTGTCTCTCAGAGAAGGATTAAAATAAATATCCTTCATCAGCTTGTTTCGCTGCTCCAAGGTCTTCTTATAGTTGGTCAAATCATACAGATAAATCTTATCTAGCTGGCATAACTCGCTGTCGATAAATCTTCTGCGCTCTGTCGGCCCGTCTTTGATGATGTTCAAATCATCCGGCGAGAAAAAAATGATATTTAAAAAACCGAAGAGTTCACTTGCTTTTTTGATGGGAACCTTATTGATGGCAATTCCTTTGCTTTTATTTTTGCGAAGATGGATATCAATCTGATAATCCTTGCCACCCTTCTCTACGATGGTACGAATATGTCCTTCCTTCTCACCGAATCGGATCATTTCCTTATCCGGACTACCCTTATGGGATTTGGAAGTACCGCTGACATAGGCAGATTCCAAAATATTGGTCTTGCCCTGAGCGTTATCCCCGTAGATAATATTGGTTTTGCTATCAAAGGTGATATCTAAATGTTCATAATTGCGAAAATTACTTAACTCAACGGATTTAATAATCATTTGACAACCAAAACTTCTTGTCCGTTGTAGGAAACAACATCGCCGTTTACTAACTTGCGTCCACGGCGGGTGTCCACCTCACCGTTTACCAAAACCAAGCCGTCCTGCACAACAATCTTAGCTTCCACACCGGAAGAAACCAGGCCTGCCTTTTTCAACAGCTGGCCCAGTTTAATAAACTCTTCTTCTTCTCTAATACGAACTTCTTGCATATGATTCCTATGACTCTCTGATGTTAACCGGAAGAATTACATAGATGTAATCTTCATTATCATTCTTAATCAGACAAGGATTCTTGTAATCCAACATGTAAATGGTTACTTCCTCGTCATCAATTACATTCAAAGCATCGATGAAGAACTTCGGATTGAAACCAATCTGAAGGTTCTTACCCTCTTTGGAGATATCAATGCTCTCATCGAAGTTACCGATGAAGGAGCTAATCTTCAAATTCATCTTGTCATCTTCTACGTTCATGATGATTGGCTTCTTGTCCTGTTCCTTCACCATTAAGGTAGAACGGGTAATGGAGCTGTGAAGATCCTTCTTGTTAATCTTCACCTTGGTCTCGTAATCAGAAGAAATCATCTGGTTAATGTTGAAGTACTCACCTTCTAACAGACGGGATACCACAACGGTCTGATCAAACTCAAAAATAATGTGATTATCTGTAATAAAGATATTGGTATTGTCCTCGGTAGAACCACCGATAATCTTACGGATTTCCTGTAAGGTCTTACCAGGAACAATGACTTTCTTATCTTCATAGGAGTCTTTCAACTCAATGTTACGAATGGAAACACGATGTCCGTCTAAGGAAACAACCTTTAACTTGTTTCCTGTAATCTCAAATAACTCACCGGATAAAATCTTAATCTTATCATTGTCGGCAATGGAAAAGATGGTCTGACGAATGGTCTCTCTCAAAGTAAACTGAGAAATAACGATTGGCTGATTTCTCTGGATAATCGGAATGTTCGGGAAATCTTCACCACTCTTACCTACGATTTCAAATCGAGCTTTCTCACAGGTAATTACCGCCTGTAACTTATCGGAAGTCTCGATTGTAACATCACTGTTTGGAAGCTTGCTTACGACTTCCTGTAAGAAGTGTGCATCAAAAGCGATGATACCTCTTTCTTCTACTCTACCTTCAATGACAGTTTCAATTGCAATTTCCATATCGTTTGCAACTAATTTTATTTTGTCAGAGGAAGCATCAATTAGGATGCATTCTAAGATTGCCATGGTTGTTCTGGTGGGAACAGCTTTGGAAACAATGTTAACACCTTTTGATAATTCCGCTTGTGAACAAACAATCTTCATGTTGTGAAAAACTCCTTTCCCGTGCCTATACATAAATAAATATATAAAAAATAATTAATATTATTATTAGGGGGTGTGTATATGTTTATAACTTCCAAACCCCTTATTTTTACTGGAAAAACTCATAAAAAGTAATCAAAAATCCAAGTGTATAAATTGTTTATTTTTTGTGTAAAATTAAGACCCCTCTCGGAAGGAAAAAATCTTAATGTTGAATAAAATTAACTTATCCAATGCTTATCCATACATAATCAACAAGTTAATAACACTATTACTGTGGATAATGTGGATAACTATGGTTAATTATTAAGAAAAAATAAACTTATGCAGGATTGATTTTCTTTTTGATGGCTTCGATTTCCTTTTTCAACTCTTCGTCATTCTTGTAATCTTCTTTGACTTTGTTGATTCCGTGAATAACTGTGGAATGATCACGTCCACCTAATAACTGTCCGATGTATTTCTTAGGAGAATCGGTCATCTCATCACAGAGATACATGGCAATCTGTCGTGGAATAGCAATCTGGCTGCTTCGAGTTTTGGAAATCATCTGATCTAAGGAAATCTGATAATGTTCTGCAACTACTTCAATAATAAACTGAGGTGTAATCTCCCTTGGCTTATCCGGAGAGATGATATTCTGTAATTCTCTCTCTGCGATTTCCATGGTGATTTCTTTTTTCTCAAGGTTGGAATAAGCAACTAACTTGTTCAAAGCTCCTTCAATCTCACGAATGTTGGATTTGATGTTGGTTGCAATGTAATCCAGGATGTTATCATCGAAATTGATGTGTTTGGATTCCACCTTCTTACGAAGGATGGCCATACGGGTTTCATAATCCGGATTACCGATATCGGCCATTAAGCCCATTTCGAATCGCTGACGAAGTCGCTCTTCCAAAGTCTCCAATTCCTTCGGAGGACGATCGGAAGTTAAGACAATCTGTTTGCCCTTGGAGTAGAGAACGTTGAAGGTGTTGAAAAACTCTTCCTGTGTACTCTCTTTACCAATGATAAACTGAATATCATCAATCATCAAAACATCAACGGAACGATATTTGTCACGGAACTTCGACATAGAAGTCGCGTTGTTGGAACTACGAATGGATTCAATGACTTCATTCAAAAATTCCTCGGAAGTAACGTATAAAACTTCCATCTCCGGATGTTGGGATAATACATAATTACCGATAGAATGCATCAAGTGGGTCTTGCCAAGTCCCGGACCACCATAAATATAAAGTGGGTTGTAAGCTTCTCCCGGAGATTCGGCAACAGCCAAAGCAGCGGTGTGAGCAAATCGGGAGTTGTTACCAACGACGAAAGTGTCGAAGGTGTATCTGGCATTCAAATTGGATTTGCGATAGTTCTGATTATTATTAATAGGAAGCGCCGGCTCATTCTCAGATGCGGCATCTATAGGAATATCCTTCGGTAAAATAAAGTCGATATCGTACAACGTTCCGGTAAACTCAGCAATCTTCACACGAAGCTCTGCCTGATATTTTCTGGAAACAATGTCCAAAGTCAGCTGATCCGCTGCTCCGGATTCCGGTTGAAACACCAGTGTCAATCGATTATTATTTAAAGAAAAAATACGGAGTGGCTTTAAGAATGTGTTGTAAGCAATCTCGGTAATTCCGTATTCGTTCTTATAGGAGAGGAGTATTTCATCCCATAATTCTTTTAACTTGTCCATTTATCTACTCCAAAACTAGTTTCTCAACAGTCATTATAATAGGTAGAAACTCATTTCTTTTCTTCTAAAATCCCTATCTAATATAATAAACGAATGATGCCAATTTATCAACCAAAATAAAGCTTTAAAGGGCTTTTTGGACCCTTTGTGAAAAAAGTGAGTGTAAGCACGAAAAATGGCTTAAAAAGGAAATTAGCGTGTATATACTCTTGTGGATAAGATGTGGATAAGTGTTGATAACACAAGATTTAGGTTGAAGAAGTGTGTGCAAAAATACATGTTGTGGTTTTTGTGTGTGGCTTGTGTTTATAACTTTTTGTTGTCTGAAAAAGTACGTGCATTCCTTGACTTTACGGTATTTTTTGATATAATTTATTAGACGTTTTCTTATCAAGAAGGAGGTGTTTGTAAGCTATGAAGATGACATTTCAACCAAAGAAGCGCCAGAGAGCTAAGGTTCATGGTTTTCGTTCTAGAATGAGTTCTAAGGGTGGAAGAAAAGTTTTAGCTTCCAGAAGAGCAAAAGGAAGAAAGAGATTATCCGCTTAATTGGATATTTCGTATAGGCCACATTTTTGTGGTCTTTTCTTTTCTTTTTTATTTACTGATGAAGAGGGATTTTTGTTATGAAATTCAGTGATTCCTTAAAGAAAAATAAGGACTTTGATGCCGTCTATCGAGCCGGCAATTCCAAAGCCAATCGCGATTTCGTTATGTATATTAAAAATAATGGTAAGGAAACGAATCGTCTCGGTATCTCAGTAAGTAAAAAAGTCGGTAATAGTGTAGTAAGACATCATTTGGCGAGACTGATCAGAGAAGCTTATCGATTACATGAAGAGATGTTCAATAGTGGTTTGGACATTGTAGTCGTTGTAAGACCTGCAGCCAAAGAGATTTCCTATGATCAGACAGTGAAATCTCTGCTACATCTTGCAAATCTTCATCATATAACGATTAATAACTGATTGTTTGAAAAAGATTTGAATTCTATGTTAAAAAAGTTCCTGATTTTTTTAATTAAATTTTATAGAAAATACATTTCACCGATGAAGCAGGCCAAATGTCCTTATTGTCCTACTTGTTCCACATACGGCCTACAGGCTGTGGAGAAGTACGGCGCAATCAAGGGTGGAGCATTGGCGACTTGGCGCATTTTGAGATGTAATCCTTTTTCAAAGGGTGGTTATGATCCGGTACCTTAATTTATAGGAGGATGTAAAAGTGTCAGAGCTTTACTTGACCGCCTACAATGGTATGATCCTTGGCCCGATTGCGAAGGCCTTAGGCTGGATCATGGATAAGATTTATTATTTCTTATCCAATGTATGCGGGGTGGAAAACGTTGCAATTACAATTATCGTTTTCACAATTTTTATTTATCTGTGTTTGTTTCCTTTGACTTACAAACAGCAGAAGTTCTCCGTCTTACAGCGTAAGATGAAGCCGGAACTGGACGAGATTCAAAAGAAGTACAAGGGTAAGAAAGACCAGGCTTCCATGCAGGCAATGCAGGAAGAGACTACAGCACTTTATGATAAGTACGGTGTGTCCATGATGGGAAGCTGTCTTCAGATGATGATTCAGTTCCCAATCCTGATGGCTTTGTTCCAGGTATTCAACAACATTCCTGCTTATGTAGGAACCGTTCGCAATGTATTGAATGGTTTAGCTGTTGAGATTACGAAGCAGAGCGGATTCCAGGATACCATGACAAGCTTGGTTGAAGCATTGAAGAACAATCGCTTGCGTGTTGATTTTTCTGTAAGTGATACGACTGCATTGAAGAATTACACCATCGATACACTTTACAAGTTGAACGATGACGGTTGGAATATGCTTTCCGATAGTTTTCCGACTTTGACTGACAGCATTGATAAGACCCATGCCCATTTGAACGTAATCAATTCTTTCCTGGGATTGGATATTTCCGATAATCCTTGGCATGTGGTTACTTCTTCTTTTGCAAGTCATCACTTTGGATTTGTCATCATTGCTTTATTGATTCCGATTTTGGCGTACGTATCTCAGGTGATTAGTATTCACATGATGCCAACCGCTGATTCCGGTAATGATCAGATGGCACAGCAGATGAAGACCATGAACACTATGATGCCTTTGGTATCTTTGTTCTTTACCTTTGTTTCACCAATCGGTCTTGGTCTATATTGGATTATGGGTGCGGTTATCCGTACCATTCAGATGTTCTTCTTGAATCGTCATTTTGAGAAAATCAATCTGGATGACATTATTGAGAAGAATAAAGAGAAGGCTGCTAAGAAAAAAGAGAAGCGTGGCCAGATGCAGATTGCACAGGCTGCTATGCAGAATACCCGTCAGACCAGATCCATGGCTGACAAGGCAACCGTTGCTTCTGATTATACAGAAGTTTTGAACAAGGCTGCCGAGGCTAGAGCCAACGCAAAGAGTGGTTCTCTTTCTTCCAAAGCAAACTTGGTTAAGGATTTTAACGAGCGTAATAATAAATAGGGGGTAGTTTTCATGGACTTTTTAGAGTATTCCGGAAAGACGGTAGAAGACGCATTGACTCAAGCTTCTGTTCAGCTGGGCGTTACCAGTGACCAGATTGAGTATGAAGTGATTGATAAGGGAAGCGCCGGTATCTTAGGATTCGGCAGTAAGGATGCAACCATCCGTGTGAAGAAAAAAGAAGAAGCTACAGATGCGAAAGATGTTGCGGAAGCATTCTTAAGAGATGTTTTTGCTACAATGAATCTTGAAGTTATCATTGATTCTTCTTATGATGATATTGATAAGGTTTTGAATATTGATCTGAAAGGACCGGAGATGGGAATCATCATTGGCAAGCGTGGCCAGACTTTAGATTCCTTACAGTATCTGGTGAACTTAGCAGTGAACCGTAAGTCCGGTGACTACGTTCGCGTGAAGATTGATACAGAAGATTATCGTCGTCGTCGCAAAGAAACATTGGAAAACCTTGCAAAGAATGTAGCTTATCGTGTTAAGAGAACCAAGAAGCCGGTTTCTTTGGAAGCAATGAATCCTTACGAAAGAAGAATTATCCATTTTGCACTACAGAATGATAGCTATGTTTCAACCCACAGCGAAGGAGAGGAACCTTATCGTCACGTAGTTGTTACTTTGAAGAGATAGTTTTCGAAATGGATTTCATCTATTCGTTAGATGAAATCCATTTTTTTGAGGTTTTATGTATGTTACAGAGTGATACCATTGCAGCAATCGCAACCTATCCTTCCAATTCCGGTATTGGAATTATTCGTATCAGTGGTCCGGATGCGATTTCTTATTGTGAACAAATTTTTAGAAGTAAAGTGCCTCTTCATGAAATGTCTACCCATACCATTTCTTATGGGTTTATTTTTGATGGCGAGGAAAAAATCGATGAGGTGTTGGTATCTTTGATGCGGGCTCCTCGTAGTTATACCATGGAAGATGTTGTAGAGATTCAATGTCATGGTGGTATTTTTATTCTGCAGCGTATTCTCTCTTTGCTTTTTTCCAAGGGGGTTCGTCCCGCAGAAGCAGGAGAGTTCACGAAGCGTGCTTTCCTCAATGGTCGTATTGATTTGACTCAGGCGGAATCCGTCATGGATTTGATTTCTTCCGAGAATGAGAAATCCAGAAAGAATTCCATGAGTCAGTTATCCGGTGTTTTATCTAAGAAGCTTGGTGATCTTCGTGGGAAGATCCTACATGAAGTCGCTTATATTGAATCTGCATTGGATGATCCGGAACATATTTCTCTGGATGGTTATTCTGAGAAGTTATCTTCCTTATTGTCGGAGCTGTCCTTGGAGTTGGATTCCTATATTCGTTCTGCGGATGATGGTATGTTATTAAAGAGTGGCATTCGAACCGTCATCGTTGGTAAGCCAAACGTAGGAAAATCTTCTCTTTTGAATATGCTTTCTGAGAAGGACCGTGCGATTGTTACGGATATTCCAGGAACAACGAGAGATATCTTGGAAGAAAAAGTCCGTATCGGTGATATTACACTTCATATTCTAGATACCGCAGGTATTCGTGAGACTACAGATGTAGTGGAGCAGATTGGTGTTTCCAAAGCGGAAGCTTCCGTGGAAGATGCGGATTTAATTCTTTATGTAGTGGATTCTTCCATCCCATTGGATGATAATGATGTTAGAATTCAATCCACGTTGAAGGATCATTCTTCTCATACGATTATTCTCTTAAATAAATCGGATTTGAATTCTGTGGTTTCGGAAGAGGAGCTTCGTGATTTGGGAGTACAAGTAATTTCTGTTTCCATGAAGGATGGTTCCGGTGTGGACGATTTGAAACAGGCAATCACAACCATGTTTTTCCATGGTGATATTTCTTCCAATGATGATTTGTTGATTACCAATGAACGTCACAAATTTTTATTGCAGCAAGCAAAGAAGAGTTTGTCTTTGGTTCAGGATTCTATTGCGCTTGGTATGACGGAAGATTTTTTTGCCGGTGATTTGATGGATGCTTATGAGAGCCTCGGTTCTATCATCGGTGAGGCTGTGGAAGATGATTTGGTGAATGAAATCTTCTCTAAGTTTTGTATGGGTAAGTAGTTTCTTTTTGAAAGAAGGATTTTGATGGCAGTAGTTGAAGAAACTTATGATGTAGTAGTAGTAGGTGCAGGTCATGCCGGTTGTGAAGCGGCTTTGGCTTGTGCACGTTTGGGATTGGAGACCATTATTTTTACGGTTAGTATGGATTCCGTAGCAATGATGCCTTGCAATCCAAATATCGGTGGTTCCTCTAAGGGACATTTGGTTCGCGAGATTGATGCTCTTGGTGGACAGATGGGAATTAACATTGACAAGACCTTTTTGCAGTCGAAGATGTTAAATCGTTCCAAAGGTCCTGCGGTGCATTCTCTTCGTGCTCAGGCGGATAAGCAGATGTATAGTTTGGAAATGCGTAAGACGTTACAGTCTACCGAGCATTTGACCCTCCGTCAGGCAGAAGTCTCTGAGATTCTTGTAGAAGACGGATGTATTGTTGGAGCGAAGACATATTCCGGAGCAACCTATCATTGTAAAGCGGTTGTGTTATGTACCGGTACTTATTTGAAGGCCCGTTGCTTGTATGGTGATGTGATTGAGTACACCGGTCCGAATGGTTTAAAGGCTGCGAACTATTTGACGGAGTCTTTGATCAAAAACGGAATTGAGATGATGCGTTTTAAGACAGGAACTCCTGCGCGTATCGATCGACGTTCCATTGATTTTTCCAAAATGGAAGAGCAGTTTGGTGATGAGCGAATCGTTCCGTTTTCTTTTACCACGGATCCGGATTCCATTCAGAAGGAGCAGGTCTCTTGTTATCTGACCTACACCAATGAGAAGACTCATGAGATTATTCGAAATAACCTGGATAAGTCTCCGATTTATGCCGGTATTATTGAAGGAACTGGTCCGAGATATTGCCCATCCATCGAAGATAAAGTGGTAAAATTCCCCGATAAAGAACGTCATCAGCTGTTTATCGAGCCGGAAGGTCTCTATACCAATGAGATGTATATCAGTGGTATGTCTTCTTCCATGCCGGAGAATGTTCAATATGATATGTATCATACGGTTCCGGGTTTGGAGCATGCGAAGATTGTTCGTAATGCTTATGCCATTGAATATGATTGCATCAATGCGAACCAGTTGTATGCGACCTTGGAATTCAAGAAGATTCACGGTTTGTTCAGTGGTGGACAGTTCAATGGAAGCAGTGGATACGAAGAAGCTGCTTGCCAGGGATTGATTGCCGGTATCAATGCAGCTCTGGAAGTTCTTGGAAGAGAGCAGATTATCATTGATCGTTCCGAAGGATATATCGGAGTTTTGATTGATGATCTGGTTACCAAGGAGAATCGGGAGCCGTATCGTATGATGACATCTCGAGCAGAATATCGTCTACTACTTCGGCAGGATAATGCAGATTTACGCCTCTCCAAGATTGGACACGAGGTGGGATTAATCTCTGATGAACGCTATGCTTGGGTAGTGAAAAAGCAGGAATTGATTGCAAAAGAGATGGATCGTGTGAAGCATGTGAACATTGGTGCCAATGCCAAGGTGCAAGCATTCTTAGAAGCTCATGGCTCCACTCCATTATCTACTGGTGTGAAGCTTTCGGATTTGATTTGTCGTCCGGAATTGGATTATGACCAACTGGCGGAGTTAGATCCGGAGCGTGAAGCACTTCCTTATGATGTGCGTGAGCAGGTAAATATCAATATTAAGTATGAAGGTTATATTGAGCGCCAGGTAAAACAGGTAGAGCACTTCAAAAAGATCGAAAGCAAGAAGATTCCGGAGAACATCGATTATGACGATATTGATTCTTTGCGAATTGAAGCGCGGCAAAAACTATCTAAATTACGCCCAATTAGCATAGGCCAGGCTTCCAGAATTTCCGGAGTATCTCCTGCAGATGTCTCTGTTTTGCTGGTTTATCTGGAGCAAGGTAAGTATCAGAGTAACGATTAGGTATCAGAAACGTTGAATTTATCAGCTTTATTGATATTGTTATATCCTTATTTAATAGGTGTTTTATGAATATGATTTTAAATGGCAGAGATTATAGTTCTTTTGTTGCTTCTTTGGAGAAGGCCGGGCTTTCCATTTCAGAGCAGCAGCTGGAGCAATTTGATCTCTACTTCCAAATGTTAATTGAAAAGAATAAGGTCATGAACCTTACCGCCATCACGGAATTCGAAGATGTTCTTTGCAAGCATTTTTTAGATAGTGTTTCTATCTACCATTTATTTGCAGATGGTATTTTGATTGCAGAAGATTTTTCCAAGGGTCGATTGGTTGACCTTGGAACCGGTGCAGGTTTTCCGGGAATTCCTTTGAAGATTCTTTTTCCGGAACTTCGAGTTACCCTTATGGATTCCTTGAACAAACGAATTGTATTTTTGCAGGAAGTGATTGATGCTTTACATCTTACTTCTATCGATGCAGTTCATGGTCGCGCAGAAGATTTGGCACGGAATAAGTTGTACCGTGAGCAGTTTGATTTTTGTGTGTCCAGAGCAGTGGCCAATATATCTACCCTGTCGGAATATTGTTTACCATTTGTAAAAGTGGGCGGAGCATTTATTTCTTATAAGTCCGATCAAAGTGAAGAGGAACTTGCGAAGGGCAGCAGAGCTATCTCTATCTTGGGCGGACAGGTGAAACATGTATCCCATTTTTCGTTAGATAATTCTGATTTGGGACGTGCATTAATCTACATCGAAAAAGAAAAATCTACAGCGAAGAAGTACCCACGTAAAGCAGGTACTCCTTCCAAAGAACCATTATCATAATAGGGGAAGACGAATGGTATTAGAGTTTTTACAATCTTTACAGGAGAAGTTCACATCAGAGAAGTTCGATAAGAAAGAAGAACTGGATTTCATTGGTACGAAGATTCGGGAGACGGAGAAGTTCATCCATCTGTTGGAGTCTGAGAATGAACAACCTTTTTCGGATTTTACTCCAAGAACGGTGAACTCCAAGAACCAGAATCGACTGAATGAATTGAACCAGGCTTTATCGGATTACCAGTCACAACGGGATCAGATTGTTTCTGAGATTGATGAGTTGGAACGTTGGTTATCGGATATTCGTTTATCCATTGATGAAGTTCGTGGAATGGATGGCTCCACTGTTCCTGTTTCTCATACGTCCGATTCTTCCGGTACTCCAAACCCGGAAGGTATGGAAGTATTGGTGAAGCAGCTGAACGAAATTAATCATTTTCTTCCGGTGGATTCCATGCGTGCAAAACTGGAACTTACAAAATTAATCTCTAAAATATCATGATTTTTCTTAGAAAATATTGTGATGTTTTGTATGAATACAAGATATAGGTATATATCTTGTTCTATGTTTCACGTGAAACATTTCAATATCTTGGGTTGATCTCCACAAGATTTAGTGTTGATTCATTTTTCCTGAATCCAAATCTTGGGAAAGAATTCAAAAATGTTTCACGTGAAACAATCTGTAGAATCAAAAATCAATATCTATATATAGGAAAACCATAGTTTTTGCGTAGAAACCCACGGTAGAATTGGGTTTTTGAGAGTGCTATAATGTGGAAAGCGACTAAAAAGAAGGAGTATGGATTATGGGAAAAACGATAGCAATTGCGAACCAGAAGGGTGGCGTAGGTAAGACAACGACAGCAATTAATCTGTCTGCATGTTTGGCTGAGGCCGGCAAGAAAGTTTTGGTCATCGACTTAGATCCACAGGGAAATACAACCAGTGGTCTGGGAATCGATAAAGAGAGTTTGGAGAATACCGTTTATGATTTAATCTTAGACGAGTGCAGCATCAAGGAGAGTATGAACAAAGTAGAAGAGATTCCGGGACTGACCGTAATTCCTTCCGATGTTGATTTGGCCGGTGCAGAAGTAGAACTCTTAGATGTAGACGGTAAGGAATATATTCTGAAGAATGCAGTTGATTATGTGAAGCAGGATTATGATTATATCATTATTGATTGTCCTCCTTCTTTGAATATGTTAACCATCAATGCAATGACAACCGCTGAGAGTATTCTGGTTCCAATCCAGTGTGAGTATTATGCGTTGGAAGGAATCAGCCAGTTGATCACTACCATTGATTTGGTTAAGAAAAGATTGAACAATAAGCTGAAGATTAACGGTGTGGTATTTACCATGTATGATGCAAGAACTAATCTTTCTTCCGAAGTAGTAGATACGGTAAAAGAGAATTTGAATGCTACGGTTTATAAGACTATCATTCCTCGTAACGTTCGTTTGGCAGAAGCACCATCTCATGGTCTTCCGATTAACTTATATGATTCAAAGTCTGCCGGTGCAGAGAGTTATCGAAACCTGGCAAAAGAAATTATTGAGCGCAAAGATATTTAATAGGTGGTAAGAGACTATGGCAGCAAAAACGAAAAAAGGCGGACTGGGTCGAGGACTGGATTCTTTGATTACAGCCAAAGTGGAAGAGGAAGCGCCGGTTGCAGTAGCTACCGGTAATGAGAATGGCGGCGGAGTTATGGTAGACATCAACAAGGTGGAACCGAACCGTGAACAGCCACGTAAATTTTTTGATGAAGACGCATTGATTGAGTTATCCGAGAGCATCAAGGAGAAGGGTGTATTATCTCCTCTGTTGGTTGTGAAGAAGGATGACTATTATATGATTGTTGCCGGCGAGCGTCGTTGGCGTGCATCCCGCATGGCCGGACTGAAAGAAGTACCGGTTATCATTCGTGACTTGACAGATCGTGAAATCGCAGAGATTTCTTTGATCGAGAACTTACAGCGTGAAGACCTGAACAAGATTGAAGAAGCATTGGCTTACAAGCGACTGATTGAAGAGTTCGGTATGAAACAGGATGAAGTAGCTGAGCGTGTTTCCAAGGGTAGACCTACCATTGCAAACGCACTTCGTCTTTTGAAGTTGGATGAGCGTGTTCAGAAAATGATCATTGACGGAATGATCCAGGAAGGACATGCAAGACAGCTGCTTAGTATTACCGATGGTGATAAGCAGTATGAGTTTGCTCAGAGAGTCTTCGATGAGAAGATGAACGTACGTGAGGTTGAGAAAGAAATCAAGCGTATGAACAAAGAGGATGACGGATCTTCTGAAAACAGCAAGCCGGAGATTGATCCGAAGCTGATTGCTATTTACCGTGATTTGGAAGAGAAGCTGAAGCAGAATCTTGGAACCAAGGTTTCCATTCATGCTAAGGACAATCACAAGGGCAAGTTGGAAATCGAATACTATTCTCAGGATGAGTTGGATCGTTTGGTAGACTTATTGCAGGCAAAATAATAATAGAACAGATGTTTGGGAGAAACTATGATAGAACAGTACTTAGGAATTAGCACAGACTACATCGTCATTGGTTTGGCTGCTGTCATTTTAATTCTTTTGATTTTAATGATTGTTGCCCTGGTTAAGATTAGCAAGTTGAAGAAGAAATATACTTCTTTTATGCGCGGTAAGAATGGCAAGTCCTTAGAAGAGACGTTGATTAAGAAGTTGAATGAGATTGAAGAGCTGACCGAGGCAAATGCTTCCAACGAGCGCAAGATCGAAACCATGCAGAAGAAGCTGAGCTTTGCTTTTACCAAATACGGTTTGGTAAAATATGATGCATTGGAAGAGTTAGGTGGTAAGTTGAGCTACACCTTGTGTATGCTGAATGAGAGCAATGACGGTTACATCATCAATGTTGTTCACAGCAGAGAAGGATGCTATAATTATACCAAGGAAGTGATTGATGGTAATTCCATCGTTACATTGTCTGGCGAGGAAGAAGAGGCATTAGAGAAAGCTCTATCATCAAATAAGTAAAATCAGAAGCAAGGTTCACAACTGACCTTGCTTCTTCTTGAATTAGGAATGAATTATGCATAGTTATCTAAGATCGGTTGGATTTCACAATATAAAGAAAAAAGAGATGACGGGCTTTTTGCAGGAGATGATGGCAAATCCGGATTACATCGAGCATGCTTTGGATACCGAAGGGAATGAGTTCGCGGAACTAAGAAAAGAGTTTGCCCCGGGCATTGGTGTTGCATTGCGCGGTACCTATGATGAGGAAGATAATTTCCATATGGAATATTATTATCCTTACTGTCAGGCCGGACGGATTTCTACCGAATCCAAAGTGGAGCTGGTAAAGGCATCAGACAAAGAAAGTCTGCTCGGTATCTGTGACGATATGAAGCTGGGCGTTGATTTGATCTTTTTTGTACAGGATATGTTCCAGATTCTAATCTCGGAACAGCGCAATCACAAAATCGTAAACTTCGGCGGCGTGAAGCTTGCCGGATTGGCATACGAGGGATCTGTTCTTCTTCCGGTTCGTACACCGGAACCGCAAGCACAGCGTACCAAGAAAAATGTGGCAAAGCGCAAGGAATTGATTCAGGCAGCAAGGGATGGAGATCAGAAAGCCATCGAGCGATTAACCCTGATTGATATGGATCTGTATTCCAATATTACGAATCGGGTGGAGAAGGAAGATATTCTTACCATCGTCAATTCCTATTTTATGCCAAGCGGAATTGAATGCGATAAGTATTCCATCATGGGTGAGATTCAGGGTGTGGCCAGAGTGAAGAATGATTGGACCGATGAAACGCTCTACATCTTGAATATCATTAGCAATGAACTGGAATTTGATGTCTGCATCTGTGCCAAGGATTTACTGGGCGAACCGGAAGTTGGTCGACGATTCAAGGGACGTATTTGGATGCAGGGAAATGTTACCGGATACCGTTAATTCTACTAGCCTTTCATGGCAAAATAAGATACAATGAACAAGTGTCGCAAGACACCGATTGTTTCTATAGCTCAGCAGGATAGAGCGTCCGCCTCCTAAGCGGAAGGCCGGCGGTTCGAATCCGCCTAGGAACATGCAAGAACTCGATGTAGATCGAGTTCTTTTTTTCGCATGTTGGTAGTGGAAAGAAGTGCCCACATGCTTGATTTATATATACAAATAATCTAAAATATGTATATAAGTGGATATTTTAACCAAATATTCTGAAAATGACAAATTGGAGGACGACATATGGACAATGAAAGAGAAGTCATCGAAAAATCCCTGGTGAAGGAGAAAATGATTATCATTTGCAGTGCGATTGTAGCGGTGCTGCTCCTGATCACAGAGCTTTACATTGTTATGAACAGTCCGAGCATTATTATGCTGGCCGTGATAGCGATTGTTTTTGTAATCGTTCTGTTCATCCTCCTGAATTCTGTGATTGTTCACAATCAGAAGACCAAGAAGCTGGATCGTCTGGAGTACGAAGAGTTATATAAGACTCAGAAGGCATCCTACCTTGTAATTCGCAAGAACTTCGAAGAGCTTCAGGATCGTATCGCTGATTTAGAAGAGAGCGGAGCTGTTCCGGCAAGCGATATCATCCAGGCGCAGAAAGCCATGGCAAAAGTTCAAATCAGCAGAAGCAAAGAGAATGCAGATGCGCTCATGAATGCCAACGAGGAACTGTTAACCCAGATTATGGCGTTCAATGAGAAGCTTCAGAATAACGGCAATGAAATTCTAAAAGAGCAGACCCGCTTGTTGCAGGATGCAAAGAACGAGATTATCAGTAAGAACACAGAGCTGGATCATCGGATGGAGCAGATTGGTTCCACGATTCAGCAGGTACAGAATATTGTTTCCAATATCGAGCAGACACAGCGTGCATTATCGATGCAGCAGCCGGTAATGATGGCAGTTCAGGCCATGCAGCCGATGCAGGGTGTTCCGGCACAGTCCGTAATGCCACAGCCAATGCCGCAGGCCATTCCACAACCTATGCCACAGCCGCAACCGGAAGTGGCTCCAGCGCCTACCTTCCAGGAAGAAGCTGCACCGGCAACGGAAGAATTGCCAATCGAAGATTTTGCAACTGACGAGTTGGTACCGGAAGAACTTCCGACAGAAGAACTCTCTTTAGATGAATTATCATTAGAAGAGCCGGTAGCAGAAGAGCTGCCGATGGATGAATTATCCCTGGATGCATTTGCTACAGAGGATATTGCAAGCGAAGAAGCACCTGTAGAAGAGGAATTGTCGGTTGACGATTTAGCCAGCTTAGAAGCGCTAGAAGATCTTGGCGATTTGGAAGCTTTGGAAAATCTTGAGATTCCGGAAGAGGGAGCAGCAACTGAAGAAGTTTCTTTGGAAGAACTTCCGAACTTAGAAGATTTAGCCAGCGAGTTTGATTTGAATCTTGATGCAGAATCTGCAGCGGAAGAAGCGACTACGGTAGAAGAAGCACCGGCAGAAGAAGCGCCGATAGAAGAGGTGGCATTGGAGCCGGAACCAATTCCGGAACCGGAGCCTATCCCAGAGCCGGAGCCTATCCCAGAGCCGGAGCCTGAACCAGAACCGGAACCAGAGCCAGTTCCGGAGCCAGCCCCAGTGCCGGCACCATCGGATGATCCGAATAAGCAGTTATCTGCAGATGAAATCCAGGCAATGTTTGCAGCGGCCAACGGTGGAGATGCACCTGCGGAAGAGGCGCCTGCAGAACCTGCTCCGGAGCCTGAACCAGAACCTGCTCCAGAGCCTGAACCGGAACCTGCACCTGCAGCAGAGCCAGCCCCAGCGCCGGATTTATCAGACCCGAATAAGATGATGAGCCCGGAAGAAATCGAGGCATTGTTCGCAAATATGTAAGAAATATCAGCTGCCATAAGGCTTTCCAACCTTATGGCAGTTTTTTAATAAAAAAACAAAAAAGTGCTTGCATTTCTATGATGCCTCTTATATAATAAACACTGTCGTTGAGATATGCGCGATTAGCTCAGTTGGTAGAGCACCTGACTCTTAATCAGGGTGTCCAGGGTTCGAGACCCTGATCGCGCATTTTTTTTTACCTTGGAGCGTGAAGCTACCAAGGTTTTTTTATACCAAAAAACCCTGCCTTGGGGCAGGGCTTTTTCTATATATGTCTGGTTGCAACCAGCTTACAAATCGGATTACCGAGAGAAGAGAACTTCTCTTCATATTCGGTCATCACATTGCCTTCATTCATCTCTTCGTTGTGATGTAAGTCTCTGGTGGATGCAACTAAATCCCAATAAGGACTAGCCTCCATCTCTTCCAAGGAAAACGTAAATAAATCCTGGTTATCGGTCTTAAACTCCAAGCGTCCTTCAGCGGTCAAAATCTGGTTGTAACGCTCCAAGTAAACAGAAGAAGTCAGGCGACGTTTTGCGTGACGATCCTTCGGCCATGGATCCGAGAAGTTCAAATAGATGCGATCAATCTCATCCGGTGCAAAAATCTCTGTAATGGTTGCTGCATCAATACAAAGAAAATGCAGATTTGGAAGAGGCTGTTCCTCCATCTTCTGGACAGCGCGCAACAGAACACTGGTGTAGCGCTCGATACCGATGTAGGAAATCTCCGGATGCAAGGTTGCCAACTGGAATAAAAACTGGCCCTTGCCCATACCGATTTCGATATGGATAGGAGCATCACCTAAGAACTGACGCCAAGCGCCACGGTGCTCGGTAGGGTTCTGGATGCAGTATGGGCTATTGGCAATGGCCTCATCCGCACCGGGTATATTTCTTAATCTCATAAAGACTCCTTTTCTAACATCAATTACACTATCGCCTATTATATCACAGAAATGCAAAAGGTAAATTCAAAAGAGGTTGCTACATTTTTTTCAACCGATTATACTAAAACAGTGTAAACCTTACGATGGGGAAGAAAAATGAAGAACAGACTAGTGAAACGGATTGTTTCGGCTCTTTTTGCAGTGACCTTGGCAGCAGGCTTAGTACATCCGATGCCGGTAGAAGCGGAAAGCTACTGGCCAAGCGGAATTGAGGTGGAGTCCAATGCGGCAATTGTCATGGAGCAGGACACCGGAACGATTCTTTATCAAAAAAATGAAACGGATGCGCATTATCCGGCCAGTATCACGAAGATTATGACGGCACTTGTGGCCATCGAGAACAGTGATATGGATGAGGAAGTTACCTTCAGCCAGGAGGCGGTAGACCAGAGTTTGGGCGGTACCAGTAGTATTGCCAGAGACTTAGGCGAGGTCATGACCATGGAGCAATGCCTCTACGGAATGATGTTGGAATCCGCCAACGAGTGTGCGTATGCTATCGGCGAGCATGTGGGTGGTGGTGATATCAATGTTTTTGTGCAGATGATGAATGACCGCGCCAAGGAATTGGGATGCAAGAACACCCACTTCAGTAATCCCAATGGATTACACAGCGATGACCATTATACCTGCGCTTACGATATGGCTTTGATTGCACAGGCAGCGTACCGGAATCAGGTCTTTGCCAAAATTACGGGAACCCGTGCCTACCAGATTCCGCCAACAAACCGACATAGCGACATTACCTATTTGAACAACCATCACGCCATGCTCAATACCTACAAGACCACCCAGTATTTGTACGATTACTGTGTAGGAGGTAAAACTGGATTCACGGACGAGGCCAATGCCACACTTGTGACCTATGCGAAGAAGGACGGCGTTACCTTAATCTGCGTGGTAATGGATGTAGATACCGCATATGAGTATGTGGACACCATCAATCTGTTCAATTACTGTTTCGATAATTTCAACGTATATCACATTACCGATAACAATAGTTTAGGAAATGCCGCTTCCGATAAGGATGTGGGAGCATTTGGTAATAATATCGATCTGGTACAGATTCGGGAAGGCAAGGTGATTCTTCCGAAGACAGCGGATCTGTCGGAGACCGAAATCCAGGTAGAAGCATATAAGGACGAGAACGATCCGGATGTGGTCGGTCGTTTGAATTACACCTACGGCGGAAGATTTGTGGGAACAGCCAAGCTTACCTTCTCCAACAATGACAACGGTGGATATCCATTCCACAATGTTCCGGAGACCCAAGGCGGATCCGGTGTTCCATATTACCGAATTGATTTTATTACCATCTTCGGAGTTGCTCTGGGAATAATCCTTGGCATCGCATTGCTTATCTTCCTGTTTAAAAAAGCGGATGAGCTGTCGACGACTATCCATCGTTTGCGCTTAGAGCGGAGAAATCCAAACAAAGGATTCCATCGTATCAAGCGGACAAGACGTAGAAAACGCCGCAGAAGGTAATTATCAGACAAAACACATGCATCGACATAACACAGACGATATGGTACAACGAATGACACAAAAGATATGTCGAATGAGTAGATAAAGACAAAATTACGACAGAAATGTCGAAAAAACAGCTGTAAAAGTCAATCATGAAAAAGTGATAAATTATCAGATAAAAAGAGCAATCCACTGGGAAAAGGTCGGATTGCTCTTTTTATTACAAGTTATATGTAGTTGATTACGCCTCAATGAGATTCCGAAGCAGATTGATTAGGGAGGATTTATTCTCGGTGTAAAAAATCAATCCGTCGGAGGAATCAACTAAGGTGACATATTTGGTGCGAAGAGATTGGGACTCTTCAATCAGCTGCTTCAGGTAAGCACGATAGCGAGGCTCGCAAGCTAAGAACACCTTCTCCAATTCATCGAGAGAACGGAAGGAAGCATTGGTCTTCCGGAGCATTTGGGTCAGCTCGTGATCCTGGGACAACTGGGACTTGGACTTGTTGATGATAAAATAGCCACGTTCGTCCTTGGGCATGTCCATGGCCTTGATGGCACGCTGAACCTGTTTTAGAAGACTTGGTCCGGCCGGATATAGGGCTTCGAAATACTCCATGAAATCGGTAGCATTTTTAAAATGATTGTTCTGGCCGTTCTGCAGAACTTCTGTCATAAGGATGCGTCGAATGGCTTCTTCGCAGGTTCTGCGGGAAGGATTCTTGTGCTCCGGTGTCGTGGTATCCATAATAACCTCCAAAAGACATTAAAATCTGTCCTAATCACATTATAATCCCCAGAAAAAGACAATTCAAGACAAAAAGAGAAATTGACACAAACCCATTGACTACGTATAATTGTGTTAGAAAATGCCACACGTAGAAAATAAAAGTGGTAAAGGTGAGGGACTATGGAAGAAATCCTTATGGATCGGGAAGAAAAGAAAACCTATCAGCTGGAGCAAATCCAGGCATTGGTAGAAGCCAATGGCGGACTGGTGAAGACAGCGGATATTTTGGAATTGGGCATTGACTACCGAAGAATTCTTCAGTTTATGGAAGAAGGCTTGGTGCGTCGTGTGAAGAACGGGTATTATACCACCACATTGAACTCCGGTTTTTCCCAGGAGGAATTGATTTTGGCAATGTATCCGGAAGGAATCCTAACCATGGAGAGTGCATTGTATTGCTATGGTTATCTGAAGAAGCAGCCTTTCGAGTGGTCCATTGCAATCAGTAAGAATGTATCGAAGTCCAGATTCCGAGTAGAGTATCCGGTGGTAAAGCCTTATTACACAGAGCCGAAGGTGTTAGAGATGGGCGTTACGGAGATTGATTTTGCCACCAGCGATAAAGGCAGCAAGGACGAAGCGGTGCACAAGATGAAAATCTACACCATTGACCGTCTAATCTGTGATGTTTTGAAGTACGAAGAAAAAATGGACCGGGAAGATTTCAAGCAGGCGCTTTTATCCTATATTCAGGATGATCGCAAAGACATCGGAGCGTTGATGGAATATGCGAAGGAGCGTAAAGTCCGGAAAAAAGTGCAGACCATGATTGGGGTCTGGCTGTAGGAGTAAGGCATGGAACTGGAAAGAATGCGACAGCGTGCAGACGAACTGAATATTCCGGTGAAGAACCTCATCCACGGATATGTGATGGAAGAGTTGGCGAACCTGATGACCCAGACGGCCGAAGGAGAGCAGCTCTGGTTGGAGAATGCCAATATCCTTGGGCAGGAGCAGTATGGGAAGCGTATCGAGAACCATCTGTATTACTGCTTCAGCGGCAAGCACATTACCAGATTGGTGTTGTCCCTGTTGGTGGAGTTGCAGCGACTGGCAACATTGGGCGTGAAGGCCTTCGGCAAGGAGCAGGAAGAACTGTTTACGGTAGAAGGGATGCCAAGGGAAGGCGCCAGCGAGCGTGGAGCCACTATGGAGCTTACCATTCGGGCAGAGAATATGTATGTTCCGGTTTTGATAACCATTCATCCGGTTAGCGGAGAGGAACTGTATCCGCGCTTACAAACCATTCCGTCGGTGATGAACGACGGACGTCAGCTTACGTTCTATGAGATGCCAACGGAGGAGTTGGTGGTTAGCCGAATCCAAAGTATTTTTACCTATATGGAACTGATCAACGAGATGGAAATCTATTTGGATTTGTATGAAGCAATCACAGAGCATCCGGTGGAAGGGCGAAGTGTATATCGGAAGTTGTTGGAGTTAAAAGAGCAACAGCGATTGGCCATCGATGAGAAAAAATGGAAGCTTTGGCAGGAGTACGGTGACTATAGCTACATGAAGCGCAAGTGGAAAGTTTTGCTAAGAAGACAAAAAATATTGTCGCCATCCTGGGAAGAATTACAAAAAGTTTTGTCTTGCTTTGTCGAGCCAATATGGACGGCAATTGCAAAAGAGGAAGCCTTCTTCGGAGATTGGATGCCGGAGCTGGGCAGATTCTTAGATTAGATAGAAGAGGAGCAAAAATGGATGAGCTACTAAAGGCATATGGACGCAGCACAAGCTATCCATTTCATATGCCCGGACACAAACGACAGACCATTACCGCCATGAATCCCTATGAAATCGATATTACGGAGATTGATGGATTTGATAATTTACATCATGCCACAGGTGTAATCGCCAAGTTGCAGCAGGACTGGGCTGACCTCTATGGATGCAAGAGGGCATTCCTTCTGGTGAACGGAACTACTTGTGGTAACGAAGCAGCGATTTTTGCTGGAACCCGGGAAGGGGATACGGTCATTGTCGGAAGAGGTTGCCATAAAAGCGTCTATCATGCCATGGCTTTGCGCCATCTAAATCCGGAATACATACAGCCAACCCTGCGGGATGACGGCATACCGGAACCGGTGACTTTATCCCAGGTGCAAGAAGCAATAAAAAAGCACCCGAAGGCCACAGCCATTATTCTTACATCCCCGACCTATGAGGGATTGTGTGCTGATATCGAAGGCATTGCGGGGGCAGCCCATGCAGCAGGAATGCGCTTGATCGTAGATGCTGCTCATGGCGCCCATTTTGGATTGCATCCGGGATATCCGAAGAATCCGGTAAGTGCAGGGGCAGACGCAGTGATCGTAAGCCTACATAAGACATTGCCTACCTTTACCCAGACGGCATGTCTGTTGTTGCCGGAGAATTCCGGAATCGCGCCGGAACGAATACAAAAATACCTGGGCTACTTCGAGAGTAGCTCACCATCCTATATCTTAATGGCATCTGCGGCAGCGGCCCATCGCTATATCAAAGTGCATGGGAAAGATGCCATGGAGGAACACCTTCACAGGCTAGGGACCTTGCGGGAGCATTGTGCGAATCTAAAGCATTTGTCCGTAGCCATCCCGTCCCCGTGGGAATCGGGAACAACTGCGGATCCGTCGAAGGTAATCATTGCCGGCAAAGACCAGTTGCTTTCCGGGGAATCCATCATGACAGCCCTTCGGGAGGAAGCGCAGCTGGAACTGGAAATGGCGACACCGACCTACGCCTTGGCAATGACCTCTTTTATGGATACCGAGGAAGGATTTGAGCGTCTGGAAAATGCCCTTTTTCTCCTGGATGAAAAAGCGGACGCCTGGAGTAATAGCATTCCAATCGCAAAGGTGCGCCAGCTCTATGAGGTGCGTCGGGAAATCGGAATGCCGTTAAGCGAAGCCACGGAGGCAACCACGGCAAAATGCCCGCTGAAGCAGGCCGCAGGCCATATGGCGGGTGGATTTATCAGCCTCTATCCGCCGGGGATTCCGGTCTATGCTCCGGGAGAACGTCTTACAGCAGCAGGTGTGGAAGCCCTGGAAGGGGCCATAGATGCAGGTTTTGCGGTAGACGGAGTAGACGACAACAAGAACATCGAGATTATTATAGAAGCATAAGGAAAAAACAATGGGAACCATATATTGCGTAATCGGAAAAAGCTCAACAGGTAAGGACAGCATATACAAACGCCTGCTGCAGCGGGAGGATTTACAACTGAAGAAAATCGTTCCGTACACCACCCGTCCCATTCGGGAAAAAGAGGTGGATGGTGTAGAGTATCACTTTGTCACGGAAGAAAAGCGCCTGGAATTGGAGGCTGCCGGTAAAATCATCGAAGGCAGAAGCTATGATACCATCTATGGCCGCTGGGACTATTTTACCGTGGATGACGGACAGATTGATCTGGCAGGGGGCGATTATCTGCTGATCGGAACCCTAGAGACCTACGGGAAGCTGAAGGAATACTACAAAAACGGGCAAATTGTGCCGATATATATAGAAGTAGAAGATGGCGAACGCTTAGAGCGGGCCTTGCGCAGAGAACGGAAGCAGCCGGAGCCGAAGTACGAAGAGATGTGTCGACGGTTCCTAGCGGACAGCAGGGATTTTTCCAAAGAGAAGCTGGAAGAATACGGCGTAACCAAGGTGTTTGACAACGGAGACGACATCGAGAAGACCGTCGAAGCCATCGCAACTTATATTAAGGAACGATAGAAGCACGAGAGGGAAACCTTATGGATCATATCAAAGTTAATGAGGTGACACCGGTCAACCAGCCGCAACAGGCGCAGGAAGTGAAAAAGACCGGCGAAGAATTCAAGTTCACATTGGCAAGTGCCATCCAAGACGAGGAACTCCAGGAGAAACTGACGAATCTGATGTCCCAGATTGATGAGCAGGGCAAGAAGATTTCGGAGCATATGGATATCCGGGATATGAAGAAATATCGAAGCTTGGTTAAGGAATTCGTCAACGAAGTGGTGAACCGATCCCATAAGTTCAGCAGAGAGAACTTTCTGGACCGGAGAGGTCGCCATCGTGTGTACGGCATGGTAAAATTAGTGGACAAGAATCTGAATGATCTGGCAGAAGAACTGGTAAAAGACGAAAAAGACCACTTAAGCATCTTAGGACGGGTGGACGAGATTCGTGGCCTGCTGCTGGACATATCCACATAAAGGAAGCGAAAACATGACATTTGCGGAAATCATCGGGCAGGAAGAAATCAAGAATCATCTGCAGAGCGCATTACAACAACATAAAATCTCCCACGCATACATCATCAATGGAGAAGCGGAATCCGGGAAAAAATTAATGGCTGAGGCATTTGTCGCAGCCTTATTGTGTGCCGAGGAAGGCATCGAGTCCTGTGGCGTATGTAAGAGCTGCCACCAGATGCTAACCCATAACCATCCGGATGTAAAATACGTAGTGGCCCCAACGGTAGATGAGGTCCGTGAGCAGATTAACGGCGATATAATTGTTAAGCCCTATAGCAGTAAGTATAAGGTGTACATCGTGGAGCATGCGGAAGAGATGACGGTGAATGCCCAGAATGCACTGCTAAAAACCATTGAGGAACCGCCGGAATACGGCTTGATCCTGCTGTTGGTAAATAACGATCAGCGATTGTTACAGACCATTCGCTCCCGTTGCGTCACCTTGAATATCAAGCCCCTGCGGGATGAACAGATTAAGCCACGGCTCATTGAGACCTTCCATGTGCCGGATTATGAGGCCAACGTGTTAACCGCATTTGCCCAGGGCAATCTTGGCCGGGCGGTACGGCTTGCAGAGAGCGAAGCCTTTGTGGAAGCCAGAAAAGATGTGATGCGACTAAGCGCTAAGGTCACCAATATGAACGATGCGGAAGCCATTGAACTGGCCAAGGAGTTAAGCGAGACCTATAAGAGCAGTCGCAAGAAGCAGACCTATTCCAAAGACCCGAATGCCACCGAGGAAATCCCGGACGAAATCTCCCTTCCGGAATTCCTAGACTTACTAGTCGTGTGGTATCGAGATGTGTTATTATATAAAGCGAGTCAGAAGACATCGGGAATGATCTATTCCGATGCACTGCATCAAATACGGACGCAAGCAGCAAAGTTAGATTATGAGACTTTGGAGTGGATTTTAAAATCCATCGAGAAGACCAAGCGTCAGCTTCAATCCAATGTATCGGGGGAAGTAGCGCTGGATTCTTTGCTGTTGTCGATAAAGGAGAACTATTAAATGAAGAAAATCATAGGGGTTCGCTTTCGCAATGCCGGAAAAAGTTACTACTTTGATCCCAGCGGATTATCCCTTCATATGAATGATCGTGTCATCGTGGAGACGGCCAGAGGTGTGGAGATGGGAATCGTATCCATCCCGGAGATGGAAGTCGAGGATGACAAGGCGAAGCAGCCGTTAAAAGAAATCATGCGCAAAGCTACCGAGGAAGACATCAAGCGCGTGGAAGAGAACATTGTCAAAGAAAAAGATGCCTATCGCATCGGACAGCAGAAGATTCGTGAGCATAACTTAGAGATGAAGCTGGTGCAGACGGAGTATACCTTCGACCGTAACAAGCTGTTATTCTATTTTACCGCGGACGATCGTGTGGACTTCCGTGAATTGGTAAAGGATCTGGCATCCGTTTTCCGTACCAGAATCGAGTTGCGACAGATTGGTGTCCGTGATGAGACCAAGATCTTAGGCGGAATCGGTATCTGCGGACGGGAGCTTTGCTGTAAGACCTTCTTGTCCGACTTCGCACCGGTATCCATGAAGATGGCCAAGGAGCAGAATCTGTCCTTGAACCCAACTAAGATTTCCGGCGTTTGCGGACGTTTGATGTGCTGTTTGAAGAATGAGGAAGAGACCTACGAGTACCTGAATGAGCGTATGCCAAACAAGGGTGACGAGGCCATTACCAAGTCCAACGAGCATGGTGTTGTGTACGATACCAACATTTTGAAGCAGTTGGTACGTGTTCTGTTTGAAGTGGACGATGAGCGCGAGATTCGCGAGTACTCTGTAGAAGAGTTGACCATCATCCCACGTAAGAAGGGACAGAACAACAAGCCGAAGCAGGAGAAGCCTGCGGAAGAAGCCGCACCTGCCAAGGAGCCGGAGCGCAAGAACAAAGAGACCAAGGAACCAAAAGAGAATAAGGAATCCAAGGACAACAATAATAAGGAACGCTCGAACCACAAGAAACAGCACGGCGACAACAAGAAAGAGAATAACAACAAGAAGGATAAGCCGCGCCGGGAAGAGAAGCGGGAAGACAAGCACGAGGAGGCAGCCGCTCCAACCGGAGAGGAGAAGCCGAAGAAGCCGCATAAACCGCGTCATCGTAACCGGAATAAGAACCGTGGAAACGGAGAGCGTAACGAGAATAACAATGGAAAAGAGAACTAATCTGCTAAAAGAAGGGGAGCGCATTGATGATTTGCAGCGGAACGGATACGGGATCATACAGAATCCCGCCAAGTTCTGCTTCGGCATGGATGCGGTACTCCTCAGCGGATTTGCAAGAGTCAAAGAGGAAGAGTCCGTGGTGGATCTGGGAACAGGAACCGGGATTCTTCCTATTTTGCTTGAGGCTAAAACACCGGGCAAGCGCTTCGTGGGATTGGAAATCCAGGAAGAGAGCGCAGATATGGCCAGACGTAGTGTGGCCTATAACGGCTTAGAGGATAAGGTAGAGATTGTAACCGGAGATATTAAGGAAGCATCTACCATATTCGGAGCCGCAAGCTTCGATGTTGTCACTTGTAATCCGCCCTATATGATTGCACAGCATGGTTTACAGAATGCCGGGGATGCCAAGACCATCGCTCGCCATGAAGTGCTGTGCACATTAGAAGATGTGGTAACCCAGACCGCGAAGCTGTTAAAGCCCCAGGGAAGGTGCTATTTTGTTCACCGCCCGTTTCGTCTGGTAGAGATTCTAACCATGATGAGCCAGAAGGGCATAGAGCCCAAGCGTATGCGACTGGTCTATCCATACGTGGATAAGGAACCCAACATGGTCTTAATCGAGGGCCTTCGAGGAGGCAAAAGCCGCATCACAGTGGAACCGCCGCTGATTGTATATGAGAAGCCCGGAGTCTACACACCGGAAATCTATGACACCTACGGATATTAGAGGAAGAAGATATGCTGTATTTAGTAGCAACCCCCATCGGAAATATGGACGACATGACCTTTCGGGCCATCGAGACCTTAAAGTCGGTGGATTTGATCGCCTGCGAGGATACCAGAACCTCCAGAAAACTTCTGGATCATTTTGATATTCATACGCCGGTAACCAGCTATCATGAGTTTAATAAAATCGATAAGGCAGAGTATTTGCTGGAGCGCCTTGGAGCCGGGGAGAACGTAGCCGTGATTACGGATGCCGGACTTCCGGGCATCTCCGATCCGGGAGAAGAGCTTGTTGCCATGTGCTACGAGCGAGGATTGGAGGTAACCACCATTCCCGGAGCCTGTGCGGCAGTGACTGCTATTACCATGTCGGGGCAGTCTTCCAGACGCTTTTCCTTCGAAGCATTTTTACCGAAGGACAAGAAGGAGCGGGCCCGGGTACTAGAAGAGATGAGCCGGGATACCAGAACCCTGATTGTCTACGAAGCACCCCATCATCTGAAGAAGACGTTGGTGGAACTGCGGGATGCACTAGGCGGAGACCGTGGCATTACTTTGTGCCGGGAGCTTACCAAGAAGTTCGAAGAGAAGGACAAGACCACCATCGACGGCGCCATTGCGGAATACGAAGAGCGGGAGCCTCGTGGGGAATATGTCCTTGTCATCGAAGGCAAGTCCAAGGAAGCGGTGGTGAAGGAAGCCCAGGCTGCCTGGGAAGAGATGAGCCTATCGGAACACCTTGCTTACTACACCAACCAGGGTATGGACAAAAAAACCGCCATGAAGGAAATGGCAAAAGACCGCGGCGTGAGCAAGCGGGATATTTACAATGCACTTTTAACAGAGGAATCATAAGGAGGGGACTATGGACCTTGAGAAAATCAAAAAGTTGCAGGAAATGGTAAATGAATCCAACCGCATCGTGTTCTTCGGGGGAGCCGGTGTGTCCACGGAGAGTGGAATTCCGGATTTTCGTAGCGTGGATGGACTCTACAACCAGAAATACGATTATCCGCCGGAGACGATTCTAAGTCATACTTTTTATATGAGAAACAAGCCGGAATTCTATCGCTTCTATAATGATAAGATTATGATCGACGGCATCGAGCCCAACGCAGCCCATAAGAAGCTGGCGGAAATGGAAGCGAAGGGGAAGCTTAGTGCAGTCATTACCCAGAACATCGACGGACTGCACCAGAAGGCAGGAAGCAAGAAGGTCTTAGAACTTCACGGAAGTACCCTGCGCAATTATTGTGTGGAGTGCGGCAAGTTCTTTGACGGCGCCTATATGTTAGAGCAGAAGGCAGCAGGTGTGACCGTTCCCAAGTGTGACGCCTGTGGTGGCGATATTAAGCCGGACGTGGTGCTCTATGAAGAAGGATTAGACCAGAATATCCTACAGGAATCCGTGTATGAGTTATCCCATGCGGATATGTTGATTATCGGCGGAACTTCCCTGGTGGTATATCCGGCAGCAGGCCTCATCGACTATTTCCGAGGCAAATATCTGGTACTAATCAATAAATCTGCCACTGCCCGAGATACCAGAGCGGATCTTGTCATTACGGACAGCATCGGAGAGGTGCTCTCCCAAATCGAGGTGTAATATGCCCATGGAAATTGCAGTCGGAGACATCCTCACATTGAAAAAAACACATCCTTGTGGGAGCAAGGAATGGGAAGTACTATATGTGGGAGGAGACCTTCGTTTGAAGTGTTTGGGATGCAATCATCAGATGATGATTGCCCGAACCAAAATAGAAAAAAATATCAAGGCCATTCAAAAAAGACCTTGAAAAACCACGAAAAAGATGCTAATATATCAATTCGTGGTATATGAAAATATCCTTGCTCTTTTCTATAGAGAAGAGGGCCAAAAGACCAAAAGGAGGTAAACAAATGAACAAGTATGAATTAGCACTCGTTGTCAACGCTAAGATCGAAGACGATGCTAGAACAGCCACAGTTGAGAAAGCAAAGGATTATGTTGCTAGATACGGTGGAACTGTTACGGACGTTGATGATTGGGGTAAGCAGAAGTTAGCTTACGAGATTCAGAAGATGAACGAAGCTTACTATTATTTCATTCATTTCGATGCAGAAGCAGATGCACCTGCTCAGATCGAAGATCACGTTCGCATCATGGATAACGTTCTTCGTTTCTTAGTTGTTCGTCAGGACGAGCAGTAAGATACGGATAAGGAGATCGTATGAACAAAGTTATTATGATGGGACGCCTTACAAGGGATCCTGAAGTTAGATATGGTGGAGCCAACAACACAGCAGTCGCACGTTACAGCTTAGCTGTAGATCGTCGATTCAAGAGAGAAGGTCAGCCAACAGCAGATTTCTTCAACTGCACCAGTTTCGGTAAGCAGGCAGAATTTGTTGAGAAGTATCTTCGTAAGGGTACCAAGGTAGTTATCGAGGGTGAATTACAGAACGATAATTACACCAACAAGGAAGGCCAGATGGTCTATGGTATTAGAATTATCGTTAACAGCGTTGAGTTCGCTGAGAGCAAGAACTCTTCGTCAGCTAGTGGAGATTTCGGTGGCAATGATATCCCGGCACCTACAGCAGATGCGGGAGACGGCTTCATGAACATTCCGGACGGAATTGAAGATGAGCTTCCATTTGCATAAGAAGTCCCTTTGAATTGAATAGGAGGAAAAATCATGGCTTTTAATAAATCTGACAGACCAGACGGCGCTAGACGTAGACCTATGCGCAGAAGAAAGAAAGTTTGCGTATTCTGTGGAAAAGATAATGTAATCGACTATAAGGACACCAACAAGCTTAAGAGATACATCTCTGAGCGTGGTAAGATCCTTCCTAGAAGAATCACAGGAAACTGCGCAAAGCATCAGAGAGCTTTAACTGTAGCTATCAAGCGTGCACGTCACGTTGCATTGATGCCATACGTACAGGACTAATCTTTCTATAAGATGATAATAGAACACCTTCCGAGGATTTCCCCGGAAGGTGTTTTTTTCATCTTATACTATTTCATCGGTGGTTCCGTCCTTCTTGACAATAACAAGTCGGCATCCAAATCCAAATGCAGCTAAGGAGCCTGCAATTAAGGCCCAAGGTGCGGCAGCTAAACCAACCAATCCGCCAACGATACCAACATTGACCGGAACGCTAAGAACCACTTCGTCATCCTTCTTAATCTGAACCCGATCTACGTTGCCTTCGTTTACTTTCTTTTTTAACTTCTCCATCAAAGCTTTGATGTCTTCGCTGATTTCCTGGGTCTGTGGCTGGATGGCCTTGATGGCAGCATCCACATCGCCGTCGGCATTGGTAAGTGCCTCTTTTGCGGTCTTATAATCCACACCGGTTTCTTCCATAACTTTTTCTACAGCTTCTAATGTAATTTCCATAGTGAAATCTCCTTTCCTCGAAACAAGATATATTGGTTTACTTGTTATCCTTATTATAGAAACCCCTTGTCTAATATTATATACACATTTACGTGAAATAGTGGTATATAAATTGCCAATTGCGGAAAATAAACCATATGCTAGAATGGAAGCAGTATGTAGAAAAGTGAGGGAAAAGCGATGCGAGCAGTAGTAACACGAGTGAATCATGCGTCTGTCACCATTGATGGGGAAGTAGTGGGAAAAATCGAGAAGGGATTCCTGGTTCTGTTGGGGGTTCATAAAGACGATACGACAGAGATTGCCTCCTGGATGGCGGATCGAATCATGGGACTTCGCATCTTCGAGGATGAGGATGGCAAAATGAACTTAAATCCAATGGCGGCAGGCTATAACAACCTGCTCATTGTAAGCCAGTTCACGTTGTATGGAGATGTATCCTCCAGGCGACCGGGCTTTTCCGATGCGGCAAGACCGGAACTTGCGATACCGTTGTATGAGCAGGTGATTGCAGAGTGTAAGGATAAGGGCTTCCATGTGGAAACCGGAAGATTCGGTGCGGAGATGATGGTGAACTCCGAGAACGACGGACCGGTCACCATTCTTATCGAGAAGTAGGAGTGAACTATCCGTTCACAATTCCCCACTAGTATTGTGGATAAAAAAGTTGTAAGATACCTCTTGTGTGAGTAATTAATAAGTTTTGGAGGTAGTAACACAATGGCAAAAGAGAATAACTGGAATTTTAACTTAGAAGACGGAACACCGGTCACCGTAAGCATGCGTAAGAACAAGTGGATTTCTGTAAACGGCGGTAACGAGACCAACTGCAAGGAGTTAAAAGACGGCGTAGAGAGTAACTTCTTTGAGAACGTATTTAACATTCCTTTGGAGAACGGCGAGAGTGTGAAGTTATTTGTATCCACAACCAATAAGGTTCTGACTTATCAGGGTAAGGATGTTACAACCGGTGAGGAATACTTAGCAGCAAAAGTTCCTGCTTGGTCCTATGCGTTCATCGTATTGTATGTCATCAACTGGTTGTTCATCATTGGCGGAGCAATTGGAGCTGTCATTGATTTATTTGCAGTAGCATACACCGTTCAGACCGCAACCCGCAGCAAGAAGGGAACCGGAGCGAAGGTTGGCCTTTGCATCGCAATCTACGTTGTAGTAACCATCTTGTCCTTGATTTTGGCAGGTCTTCTGGCAAACGTATTAAACTAAGATAATACTAGTGCTCCCATCCCTTTGGATGGGAGTTTTTCTATGTGGAAATTTTACCGGCAGTATTATATGATAAAAATGTATTATTTACGGGAGTATAAGGGCTTTAAAGCTTGTAAAAGGGACACATGGGAAAACTAGAATTAAACAGAACACAGTTAAAATTACTGGCAGTCGTAGCGATGGTAGTGGACCATACTGCATGGGGATTCGTGGATTTTATGTCACCCCTTGGCCAGGTGATGCACATATTTGGGCGGTTGACGCTTCCGATTATGTGTTTTTTTATTGCAGAAGGGTACCGACACACCTCGGATCTGCGACGCTATATCGAGCGCATGGCGTCCTTCGCGGTGATTTCTGTTGTGCCATTCTATGTATTCTTTCATGAGGAGTATTACTATCGCCAGAACATTATCTTCGATTTGCTCTTAGCGCTGTTGGCATTGGCAGCGTTGGAGTACGACAAATGGCACATTGCAATAAGAGCGTGTATCGTAGGAGCCTTGGTTCTGGTGTCGTTACTGATTGGCGGATGGGTCGTGATGCCAATCATCTACGTGCTGATTTTCTATTACAGCCCGAATTTTAAGATGGCAGCCAAGCGATTCGCACTTGCAACCGTGGTGATGGAAGTGGTACTTATCATCATGATATTGATGAACCAGAAGCATCACTTCTCCGTATATGAATGGACGGTTCCGGAGCGGCTGTACTTGTTGGGATTTGTATTGGCGTTGATTCCGCTGTACTTCTATAACGGACAAAAGGGAAGCACCAAAGTATCCAATCATTTTTTCTATGCCTTTTATCCGTTCCACTTCGTGGTGTTGGCATACATCAAGTACCTGATGCAGGGCATCAACTGGCAGGAAATCTATATTCATGCCCACGTGGTATCTTTGATTATCGGAGTGGGACTGTTAATCTACGTGTTGATGCAACGGGCATCCAGAGCGCAGGTATCCGTCAGCTTCTTTTTAACCTGGGGAATTCTCTACGTGTTTGGATTCCTATTGGAGATTACCTCCAACGAAGTAGCGGGCGTTTATACTGCTACCAAGGTACAGTATTTTGCACTATCCATGGTGTTTTTCGCCATGACCTATTGTAACCAGGAGCTCTGCCACGTAAAGATGCCGCAGATTCTCTTTGTGATTCAGGGTGTTGTGACGGTAGTTACCATGTATTTCCTGTTCACTTACGAGAAGAACGGATTGTTCTATCAGGGAATTTCCATCAATAAAAATGCAGGACCGTTCCCCCGGATGGAGATTGAAGGATATGGCCCGGCTTTCTATGGTTTCTTAATCTATGCGGCAATTATTTGCTTAATCCATATCAGCATCGGTATAAGAACAGCGCTTCGTGGAACCACAACCCAAAAGAGCAGATTGCGTCTGTTATCCTATGCCATGATATCCATGTGGGCTGCGTATTTGATTAAGCCATTAAACTTAACCAACGGGTACGAGATCCCGGCGCTGTTTATCCCATTTACCGCGTTGTTTATCTCGACCGCTTTGGTGCGCTATAACTACTTGGATTCTGTTACCGTGAACTTCGGAAGCGCCTTAAACCGTGGTCAGACCGGAGTTTTGGTTATTGACCGTAATCACAAGGTGCTGTATCACAACGAGTCCATGCATGAGATTTTCGGAGACTTCAAGAAGTTCGATGACGCCTTTAAGATTCCGGATATTGAGCGGGCCTTTTCCAAGAAAATCAGTACCATCGAGTTGAAGGGATTTACCTACGAAATGAAGGTAGAACCGGTACTGGACCAGGGACATCATACCGGAGATATTTTGTGGGTCTTTGATTTAACTAAGCATTATAAGGATTATGACCGGATGGTGGAAACATCCACCCACGACCATTTGACGGACTTGTACAACCGCCGCTGGATGGAGGAGAAGCTGGAAGAAGTAGCCAAGAAGCAGGAATGTGGAGCTTTCTATATGCTGGATTTGGACCACTTTAAACAGGTCAATGATACCTATGGACACCAGGTGGGCGACATGGCTCTGATTCTTTTGGCGAAGTGTATGAAGTCTTCCCGGACCAAGGGCCAAGAGAATATTATCTTCCCGGCGCGCTTGGGCGGTGACGAATTCTGTATCTATTATCGTGGCGAGAAGAATCCAATTGCATTGGGCGAATATGCGAAGAAGCTGATTCACGAGTACGACCTGGAGTTAGTACGAAATGGCTATCCAAACCTTACGTCCTTATCCGTTGGTGTTAGCATTTTTGATGAGAAGACCTACGAAAAAGGCGAGAAGGTAGATTTTTCCGTATTGTACAAGCAGGCGGATCAGGCGCTCTATCAGGCCAAGGAAGCCGGCCGCAAGACCTATCGATTTTTTGCAAATTGAATTCTTTTGCCCCCAATGCTATGATGATGTAGAGTCATTTTTGCAAAGGGGGCAAAGGGGTTATGGCAAAAGAGAAGCAGAAGATGGAGTTCCGCTATTACGATATTCCTAAGGGGGACTACGTCTTAGCTAAGTTAGGCAAAGGCTGGGAGCAGGAATACGGTCTTGGCATGGGCCGTATGCTGCATTTTCATAACTATCTGGAAATCGGTTATTGCTACCACGGCAGTGGAGAGCTGATTATCGAAGACCGATCTTATCGTTACTCCGACAAGATGTTTACCATCATTCCGGAGAATATTCCACACACAACCATTAGTGATCCGGGCAATATCTGTAAGTGGGAGTTTTTGTTTATCAATATCAAGGACTTCATACAGACAGAGATTAAGTGCGACGAGATCAGCGCAGAAGAGATGCTGCGTATTTTTAATAAGCGGGGCACCCTAAAAAGTGTGAAGAATCACCCGAATCTGGCGAAGCTGGTGCAGAAGATTATCGAAGAATGCCGGGAACAACCTCTGTATTACAAGGAGAGCTTAAAGGGCTATATTCATTCCTTGATTATTGAGGTGCTGCGCCTGGATGATGAGCGGGAAAAAGCGAAGCGAAGTGCCAAGATCAATACCTATATTCGAGACGCCATCGGATATGTGGGAGAGCACTACCAGGAAGATATCAAAATCGCTGATATGGCGGAGATTTGTGGCCTGAGTGAGAGTCATTTTCGCCGGATTTTTGAAGAAAGCATGAACATGAAGCCGTTGGATTATGTGAATATGATTCGCATCGACCGGGCTTGTGTCTTAATTAAGCGGGGAGATATGTCCATGGAAGATATCTGCTATCACATCGGATATACCACGCCATCAACGTTTAACCGCAATTTTAAGAAGCTAACGGGCAAGACTCCGGTGGAGTGGAAGAAGACGGAAGTGGCCTTAGATGGCGGCTTGGCGAACTTTCGCATAACCGCTGAAAAAGGTTGGGAAGCAAAGGAAGTATAGTCGAATTTGCAAAAAATCTAGTTGCATATGCGCACACAACGAAACCTTTCGAGGATATAATGTACATATCTTCGAAAGAACAAGGGACTTTTTAGTGCAAGTTTAACAAGGGTGAAAACAGGAGAACTTGTCATAGCTCCCGAGGTAATGAACAAGGAGGGTTTTTGATGAAGAAGAAACTATTATCCATGATGCTGGCAACAGCATTAGTAACCACATCTTTTGTAGCATGTGGTGGCAGCAGTGACACAGCAGCAACCGGTGGAGATACCGAGACTGCTGATGCAGCAACAGAAGAGGAAGCTCCGGTAGAACTGATTGGTACTTCCGATGATCCAAACACTTTAACCGTAACCGCATGGGATGCGAACTTCAACATTCCTGCATTGGAAGCAGCTGCAGCAGCATACAAGCAGGAGAATCCGGACTTCAAGTTGGAGATTCAGACCGTATCCGGATCTACCGATGTTGAGCAGGCAGTTACCTTGGCAGGATCATCCAATGATTACAGCCAGTTGCCGGATATCGTATTATTCCAGGATCATTACATTCAGAATTACGTAGCAAACTACCCAGATGCTTGGCAGGATTTAGAGGGTGCAGGCATTGACTGGAGCGACTTCGGAGCAGAGAAGTTATCCTACAGCACCATCGACGGCAAGCACTACGGCGCACCTGTTGATAACGGAACTTGCGTATTTGCTTATCGTATCGACATTCTTGAGCAGGCTGGATACACCATTGATGATGTAACCGGTATTACTTGGGATCGTTGGTTAGAGATTGCAAGAGACGTGAAGGAGAAGACCGGATATGCATTATTATCCATGGATCACTCCGGAGACGATCTTCCATACATGATGCTTCAGGCAGAAGGCCAGTCTCAGTGGAAAGACGGCAAGCCAAACCTTGTAGGCAACGAGACCTTCAAGAAGATCATCGAAGTTATCGTTCAGGGTGCGAACGATGGAACTATTCTTTTAGCAAACGGCTGGACCGAGTACACCGACAACACCATTAAGGGTGATCAGGTTGCAGGTGTCTTCAATGGTAACTGGATCATTCCTACCATCGAGTCCAACGAAGCAGCTAGCGGAAAGTGGGAGATTACAACCATCCCAACCTTAAGCGGTAAGGAAGGATATGCTTCCAACGGTGGATCTTCTCTTTACATCACAGGCAACTGCGAGAAGGTTGAGCTTGCTCAGGCATTCTTAGCTTACACCTTCGGCGGTGGAGCAGGCGCTATGGATACCTATGACAACGCTCTTCGTAACGGCGGCGTTATCACAACATGTGTATCCGCTTCTAAGTCTGATGTGTACAGCGAAGGCGTAGCATTCTTCAACGATCAGCCAATCTACACCACTGTTGTAGAGTACGGTACTCACGTACCTACCATCGAGCAGAATGATTATCACTACACCTTACGTACCTCTGTAGGTAACTTGATTACCAACGTACAGAACGGTGCAGACATCGATGCAGAAATCGAGAATGCTCAGAGCGAAGTTGAGTTCGCAATGGAAGAGTAATACGTAAATCACAACATCATAAGAAAGTACTAATCGGGGAATCGGATTATCCGATTCCCCATTTTTTATAAAAGGAAGGGGGATTTATCTTGAGTAAGCAAAGGACCATTCAAGCGAAACAGCAAAGTGCTGGATGGCTGTTTCTGGCGCCTGCCACAATCTTGATTTTCATCATGAGCTTCTACCCAATGGTACAGGCGTTTATTATTTCCCTAAAAAAGGGATCCAGTGCAAATATGGAGTGGCAGGAGCCGCTGTTCCACAATTACGCGCGAATATTACAGGATAAGACATTCCAAACCGCAATGGGGAATACATTCTTATACCTGATCATCGAAGTGCCGATTATGTTGATTCTTGCAATCCTGTTGGCACAGATATTAAATAACAAGGATCTGAAGTTCCGCGGATTATTCCGTACCATGGTATTCATGCCATGCGCAGTATCTTTGGTATCTTATGCATTGATTTTCAAGTCATTGTTTGCAACCCAGGGTCTGATTAATGCCGGATTGATGAATCTGGGCATCATCAGTGAGAACGTCAACTGGCTGGGAACCACATTCACAGCAAGAGCGGTCATCATCATCGGATTGATTTGGAGATGGACCGGTTACAATATGGTGTTCTATCTGGCAGGTTTGCAAAACATCGAGTATTCCGTATATGAGGCATCTAAGATTGACGGCGCCAACGGCTGGAAGACCTTCTGGTACATCACCGTACCGTTGCTTCGACCGGTTATTGTAATGACAGCTATCATGTCCATCAACGGAACCTTACAGTTGTTCGATGAGTCCGTCAACTTAACCAACGGTGGACCGTCCAACACCACCATCACCATGTCACACTACATTTGGAATCTGTCCTTAGGACAAGGTGTAGCTAAGTTCGGATACGCATCTGCATTGGCATTTGTTGTATTCATCCTGGTAGGAATCTTGGCCTTCATCAACATGAAAGTAGGTGATAAGCGTGACTAATACGAAGAAAAAAGTAACAAACAGTTCTGCAATCCAGAAGCGTTTGATTCCAAGTTATATCTTTTTGATCATTGTATGCTTTATCTCTGTTTTTCCGATTTACTGGATGTTAACAGCAGCAACCAATGCATCATTTGAGGTGTCCACCGGAAAAATCTGGTTCGGCACCCATGCTATCGAGAACTTCAAAGGCCTGTTGACGGCTTCCGTGGGATCCGGCGCAGCCTTATCTAAGGTTATGTGGAACTCCTTCAAGTATTCTGCTGTACAGACCGTACTGTGTATCTTTGTATGTTCCTTGGCAGGATATGGATTCGAGCTCTATCACGATGAGAAGAAGGATAAGTTGTTTGCCGTATTGCTTTTAGCAATGATGATTCCGGGTGTCGCAACTTTGATTCCTCTGTTTCGTATGATGAGTGCGTTCCACTTGTTGAGTACCGTGGCAGCCTTTATTTTGCCGGGTATCTCTACACCGTTTATGATTATGATGTTCCGTCAGAATTCCCGTAACTTCCCGGTAGACATTATGGAAGCTGCACGAATTGACGGATTAAGCGAGTTTGCGATTTTCTTCCGCATGTATATGCCAATCATGAAGTCCACCTATGCAGCAGCAGCGGTTATTACCTTCATGAACGCATGGAACGCATACATGTGGCCAAGAGCTGTCTTAAGCGACAACAAGGCCATGACCATGCAGATGCTGGTGGCAAACTTATCCAACGGATACAGCGTAGATTACGGTGTATTAATGATGGGCGTATTATTCTGCTCATTACCAACCATGATTATCTTCTTCGTATTGCAGAAGCAGTTCGCAGAAGGAATTACCGGAGCAGTGAAGTAATTAGCCGGTAAAAGGGAGGAAATTGTGACAACATTTGATTATGGAATTGTAAAAAATCCTGAGATATTTGAACAGAATCGCCTTGCGGCGCATTCCGATCATGATTATTACAGAACAAGCGAGGCCGAAAAAGCAGGAGAATCCGATTTCCGTTATTTGTTGAATGGGATATGGAAGTTCTCCTATGCCAAAAACTATGCCTCATCTATTCAGAACTTTTTTGAAAATGATTATGACTGCAGACCATGGGATGAAATCCGTGTGCCAAGCCATATCCAGACCGAAGGATATGGTGTTCCGTCTTACGTGAATACCCAGTATCCGTGGGATGGCAAGGAAGCGGTAGAACCGGGAGAGATTCCGACGATTTTTAATCCGGTGGCAAGCTATACCAAGTATTTTACCCTGCCAAGTGATTGGACCGAGGGGCCGGTATACATTTCATTCCAGGGCGTGGAAAGTGGATTTGCATTGTGGCTAAATGGCCAGTATGTAGGCTACAGCGAGGATAGTTTTACACCGAGCGAGTTCGATTTGACACCGTTTATCCACAGAGACGGGGAGAATAAGCTCTCTGTTATGGTATTTCGATTCACAGCGGGAAGCTGGTGTGAGGATCAGGACTTCTTCCGATTCTCCGGTATTTTCCGTGATGTGTATCTGTATACCGTACCACAGACCCATGTGCGGGATTTGCGTATTCGTACCTTATTGGACGATGCCTATGAGAATGCGGTGTTGGAGGTTACAACCAAGGTGACGGCAGCAGGTAAGGCCAGTGTCACCTTGTTGGATGACGGAGATGTAGTTGCAACACAGGAAGTGAAGTTAGAGGGAGAAACCAAGATTTCCACGGATGTAGAGCATCCGAAAAAATGGAGTGCGGAGTATCCAAACCTCTACGACCTGCGGTTGGAAATCTATAACGAGAAGGGTGAATTCCAGGAAGTGGTAACCGAGAAGGTGGGCTTCCGCCGCTTCGAACTGATTGACCATGTGATGTGCCTAAACGGCAAGCGTATCATTTTCCATGGCGTCAACCGACACGAATTCTCGGCCAATAACGGACGTTGTATTACAAACGACGATATCGTAAAAGATATCGTCACCATGAAGCAGAATAACATCAATGCCATTCGTACCAGCCATTATCCGAACCGGACCTTCCTGTATCGGATGTGCGATTTGTACGGCATTTATTTGATCGATGAAACCAACTTGGAGACTCACGGCGTTTGGGATAGCATCGGACGTGGCATTCACGATATCAGCTATTCCGTACCGGGAGATCGGGGCGAGTATTTGGAGCTAATCTTAGACCGCGCCAAGTCCATGTTTGAGCGGGATAAGAACCATCCGTCCATTCTCATCTGGTCCTGTGGTAATGAGTCCTTCGGAGGAACCAACCTTCTGAAGATGCATGATAAGTTCCATGAATGGGACGATACCAGACTGGTACATTACGAAGGCTGCGTATGGGATGACAGATACCCGGATACCACGGATATCTACAGCACCATGTATCATCCGGTAGAGCAGATTAAGGAATACCTGAAGGAGCATCGGGATAAGCCGTATATTAACTGCGAATATACCCATGCCATGGGCAATTCCTGCGGTGCGATGCATAAGTATACGGATCTGACCCATGAGGAACCGCTGTTCCAGGGTGGATTTATCTGGGATTATATCGACCAGTCCATGACCTTGAAGGACCGCTATGGTGTGGAATTCCAGGGCTATGGCGGAGACTTCGGCGATCGTCCGAACGACGGCAGCTTCAGCGGTAACGGTATTGTCTACGGAAAAGACCGTGATCCGTCTCCGAAGATGCAGGAAGTGAAGTATAATTATCAGAATATCCGAATCGACTTCGACGGGGATACCGTAGTAATTAAGAACGACCATCTCTTCACCGAGACCAAAGAATACCAGTGCGTAATCACCCTGGAAAAAGACGGGGTAGAGATCGAACGAAGCAGTGGTCGTATGGAAGCAGAGCCGCAATCCGAGAATCGGATGCCCCTTCCATTTGCACTGCCAACCGACGACGATGAATATGTACTCACCGTTTCCTTCCAATTGAAGGAAGATACCCTCTGGGCCAAGGCAGGACATGAAGTAGCCTATGGTCAGACCGTCATCGGACATCGGAAGAAGGCAGAGCATAAGAAGTGCAAGATGACCGTAACCCGTGGCTGGTGTAATACCGGCGTGCGAGGCGATGACTTCGAGGTGCTGTTCTCCAACCTGCAAGGTGGATTGGTATCCTATATCTACGGCGGCAAAGAGATGATGAAGTTACCTCCGAAGCCGAACTTCTGGAGACCAATGACCGAGAACGATAATGCGAACTTGCTTCCATTCCGTGCAGGACAGTGGAAGCTGGCAAGTATCTATGCCAGCCCGAAGTATGCAGATGGTCGCCGCACTACAGACTACATGGTAAAAGAGGGCAAGGATACCGTAGAGATTTCCTACACCTATCACCTTCCGACCAAGCCGGCGAAGGATGCGATTTTGAATTATGTGGTACATTCCGACGGCGTCATTGATATGAAGCTATTCTTGGATGCATCTGCGGAAGTCGGGGAACTGCCGGAATTGTCAATTCTCATGACATTGGATGCGGATTATGATAATATGATGTGGTACGGTCGTGGACCAGAGGAAACTTATCCGGATCGCAATCATGCCAAGATTGGCGTGTATCGCACCAAGGTAGCCGACAATATGGCCAAGTACTTGGTACCGCAGGAATGCGGCAACAAGACCGAGGTACGATACGCAGAGATTACCGATCATCGTGGAAGAGGATACCGTATCGAGGGCGATAACTTAAGCCTGTCGGTATTGCCATATACACCACATGAGATTGATTGTGCAACCCATCCGAACCACTTGCCACCGGTGCAGAACACCTACGTACGTGTAGGCCTCGCGCAGATGGGAATTGCAGGTGACGATACTTGGGGAGCCAAGACACATCCGGAATACTGCATCGATAACAGTAAGCCATTGGAGGTTTCTTTTTCCTTCCGACCGATCTAAAGTTTTTATAAAAAGCGAGGGAAAATGATGGAGCAGAGTTTATTTGTAGAGCAGATTGTGGCACGGAAGAATCCGCCACTAACCAAGGTAATCTTAGGTATTATGATCGCCTTGACCGTATTTGTCGGATTGAACGGAATCCTGTTTTTACAGCCGGTCATCCTGGTGATGTTTTTAGCGTTACTTGGCATGTTGTACTACATGTACCTACAGGTAAACATTGAATATGAGTACTCCGTAACGGAGGGTGAGTTGGACATCGACATCATCCGTTGGCAGCGTAAGCGTAAGCACCTTGTCACCGTTGATATGGAGAATGTAGTTGTCATTGCACCGGCCAGAAGCGAACCGGTTAGCGCCTACGTAGGACGTAAGCTTAAGACCAGTGACTGCACCAGCCACGATGCTGACCACAACTACTACACCTTAGTCTATAAGCCACAAGGCCAGGCCACCGAAGAGAAGATCCTCTTCGAGCCCAACGAGCGTGTCTTAGACGCACTGTGGCGCAAGGCTCCAAGCAAAGTCCACAAAGAAGCATAACCATAAGACCTCGACGCACGCGCGCCGAGGTCTTTTTTTGTCCCCCTTCTTCCGACCCCTGCCCCTACTTTGCCACGGCCGCCGCCGGGTGGGTCTGCCCGTCCCTTTTCCCTCACTGCAGATAATGATTTTCTAAGCACCGGTTTTTTCTCCCTTTATTATTGGTGTCTTTTCAATTCTTTGCACTTCTTTGGCGCATGTGTGTCCAAAAACGGACAGCGACTTCCCATTACTTACATCCAGCTCTCTATGCATCCTCTCGCACATCCTTGAGTGAGGCTTATGTGCAGCAGACAATCATGTTGTTAAGCGGATTGGCATAAGGCGGCATGGACGCCGCCGTAGCAAATGCTATCAGCACGGATGCGCTTCATTTGCGTTGCCAATCCGCAACAACAGATGTCGTTGCTGCACTTGCCGAACGGCACGATGTGCGATGAGGATGTATAGAGAGGTTGGATGATAAAAAGAGAAACTGTCCGTTTGATCGACACACACGCTGAAGAAGTGCAAAACCAGTGAAAGAGACACCAACGGGGAGAAAAAGCCTGGGTGCAAGAAAATCTATTACCTTTGTGAACGGGAAAAGGGACGGGCAGACCCACCCGGCGGCGGCCAGGAAGCAAGGAGGACAGGGGAGTGGGGAAGAAGGGGGACAAAAAAGACGCCCCGGAGGGCGTCCTTCTTATTCTTCTTCGCGGCGGTGGCTCTTCTCGAGGTTTCCGAACTTGGTGTACTGTGGTAACCAAGCTAGCTCGGTGGTGCCGACAGGGCCGTTACGTTGTTTTGCGATGATGATTTCGGAGATGTTCTTGCGGTCGGTGTCCTTGTTGTAGTAGTCATCACGGTAGATGAACATTACTACGTCCGCATCCTGCTCGATGGCTCCGGAGTCACGGAGATCGGACATCATCGGTCGCTTGTCATCTCGCTGCTCTACGCCTCGGTTCAACTGGGATAAGGCGATAACCGGAACGTTAAGCTCACGGGCCAATCCCTTCAAGGCACGGGAAATATCAGATACTTCCTGCTGACGGGAAACAGACTTGCCGCTACCACTCATCAACTGTAAGTAGTCGATGATGATGAGGTCAAGACCCTGTTCCTGCTTGAACTTACGGCACTTGCTTCGCATCTCGGAGATGCTGATACCAGGGGTATCGTCGATGATAAGCGGAGAACCGGCGATGATGTTGGCACCTTCTACCAGTTCCTGCCACTCGAAATCCTGTAAGTTACCGGTACGGAGCTTCTGTGCATCGACTCTGGACTCTAGGGAGAAGAGACGGTTAACCAGCTGCTCCTTACTCATTTCCAGAGAGAAAATAGCGGTGCATTTGTTCTCGTGGAAAGCAACGTGCTGTGCAATATTCAGAACGAACGCTGTCTTACCCATGGAAGGACGGGCAGCAAGCAGAATCAAATCGGATGGCTGTAAGCCGGCCATCTTGTAATCCAAATCCGTGAAACCGGTAGGAATACCGGTAACGCTACCCTGCATTTTTGCAGCGGAAGCAATTTTCTCTAAGGCATTCAAAACAACCTGACGAATCGGAACGAAGTCGCCAACGCCACGATTCTGAAGCAGCGCTAAGAATTCCTTCTCGATGCGGTCCATAACATCGCTTACCGGCTCGTCATCCTTGTAGCAGTCATTCTCGATGGACTGGCTCATACGGATAATCTTGCGGAGCATAGCCTTCTGGCTAACGATGTCGCAGTAGCTCTTAATGTTGATACTGGTCGGCACGTGCTCCATCAGGCTAAGTAAGAAGTTCACGTCGGAGATTTCCGCCGGTGCATTTTTCTCACGAAGCTTGTTGGTCAAGACAACCGGATCCATGGCGTCTTCGCCTGCATTATATACTTCAATGATGGTATCGAAGAGCATGCCGTAGGACTGATGAAAAAAGTCATCTCCCTGCAGAGACTCCATAGCAGCAATGATGGCATCCTTGTCCATGAGCATGGAACCGATGACGGATTGCTCGGCCTCTAGGGAGTTGGGCATGGTTCGTGTTACTGTTACCTGGTCCATGTTATTCCTCTCCTACGTGAACACGCAGTGTTGCAGTTACCTGTGGATGTAATTTCACTTTTACCTCATGTGTTCCGAGGGAGCGAATTGCCTCTTCCAACTGAATCTTCTTCTTGTCGATGGTCTTGCCATACTGTTTGGTAATGGCCTGTGCGATTTCCTTGGAGGAAACACTACCGAAGGTTCTTCCGCCTTCGCCGGTCTTAATCTTGGTCTCCACCAACCACTCAGCAACTTCCTTGGCAAGAGCCTGGGCATCTGCTAAGCTCTCAGCAGCTACCTTCTCCTCGTGGCGGTTCTGAAGCTTTAAGTTGTTCAGAGCCTCCGGAGTAGCTTCCACACCAAGCTTTTTCTTGATTAACATATTACGTGCATATCCCTCGGATACTTCGATGATATCACCCTTCTTGCCCTGGGACTTCACGTCTTGTAATAAGATTACTTTCATAATTTAATCTCTCCTTCGTCTATCATGATGTCTAATATATTCTCGATTCGGTTCTTGACGTCGTCGATATTGCTGTCTTCAATCTGGGCACCGGCAACATTCAAATGTCCGCCGCCACCGAGGCGCTCCATAATCAGCTGTACATCGATTTCATCGATGGAGCGGGAGCTGACGTAGATTTTTTTCTGGTATTCCGTCAATACAAAGGAAGCCTTGATGCCGACGATGTTTAACAGTTCGTTGGCAGCCTGTGCGCCGACAACGGTCGGGCTCTCTAACTCGCTGGCTTCGCAAACGGAGATGGCGAATGCACCGTGGTAAACTTCTGCGTGACGAACCACTTCCGCACGGGCCTTGTAAGTCTCCATATCCTCGCGCAACATCTTACGTACGCGGGTAACCTCGGCACCGCAACGTCTAAGGTATGCAGCAGCCTCGAAGGTACGTACACCAACCTTGGTCATGAAGTTGTTGGTATCAATTAAGATACCGGCATAGATACAATCTGCCTCCAGAGGAGAGAGGTGTACACGCTCGGAAAAATACTGTAACACTTCCGCAATCATCTCACAGGTGGAAGATGCATACGGCTCAATGTAGGACATCATCGGGTTCTGAACCTGCTCGCTGCCCTGACGGTGGTGGTCAAATACCACGATATTCTTACAACGTTCTAACAACTGCGGACATTCCGTATAGTTCGGTCGATTGGTATCAACCACAACCACCAAGGTATTGTTATCAAGAATGTCCAAGGCTTCGCCGCTGTTTACAAACATATCCCGCGGATATCCTGCAGACTCGGAAAAGGCTTCCACCAATGGGCGAAGACTGGTAGTAATGGTGTTTAGTACAATCTGACATGGCTTGCCAAGCTCTCTGGCAGCACAGAATACACCAAGTCCCGCACCAAGCGCATCGACGTCGCTAATCTGGTGGCCCATAACGATGACACGGTTTTTGGTCTCCATCATTTCACGAAGAGCCTGCGCCTTCACGCGGGCCTTCACGCGGGTGTTCTTCTCGATTTCCTTACCCCGGACACCGTAGTACATAACTTCGCCACGATTCTTCACAACCGCCTGGGAACCGCCGCGACCAAGAGCCAGACCGATGGCAGTCTTGGCAAACTCGGCACTCTCGGTGTAATCCGCACCGTTCATACCGATACCGATACTTAAGGTAATCTCGCTTTCGTTCCCCATCTTGGTGGTCTTAATATCTTCTAATAGAGAGAACTTGCCTTCTTCCAGCTGCGCCATATACTGCTGCTGGAAAACAATGAAGTACTTGTCCTTCTCAACCTTACGGACAATGGCGTTGATATCGCTGAAGAAACGGCTAATCTTACGGTCGATAACGGCGGTCAAAAGAGAACGCTTGACGTCTTCCACCTCATCGATGGTTTCTTCATAGTTATCAATGTAAACAAGAGCAACCACCAATCGCTCATCATCGTTGATCTTGCGATAGTGCATCAAATCGGTTTCATCAAATAGAAGCAACGCAGTTAAGGATTCCTCGCCGGATAAGGCAAGCAGCTGTTCCCCGCCGTCCTGGGAGAAGCTTAACTTCTGTAAAGCCGCTTCATAGAAACGCTCGTTGTGCTCTAAGTGAATGGAGTAAGGCTCTTCGTTGGCCTGCTCAATCACCTGTCTGGTAATGGTGGTAAAAATACCGGTAATGGATTTCTGGTAAGCTTTGTCGCGGCCGCTGACTTTGACGAACTGGTTGTTCATCCAAAGAATTTTTCCTTCGTCATCCAGGATTGCATAAGGAATCTGGAAATTCCGCAGCAGTTCTCGTTGCACCATACCGAACTGGGTAGCAAAGCTGATGATCTCATTATTGATTTTTTTGCGGTAAAGTCGGTAGAAGACGAAGCACAAGAGCCCATAGAGGACACTGATGCCAAACGCACCTGCGCCGGCGCGCAGGTCTATGAAAAACAGACCGATGCTTCCGATCAGAAAAAATATCGTTAGATAAATGGGCGCCCGTAAGAAATGTTTGAGCTTCCCGTTAAACTTTATGCCTGTCATGTGAATCTCCCTAATTCAAGTACAATAGTCGCTATTGTCCCTGCAATACGCAGTTTTCCCCACGATTATAATTTAACTACTTTATTATATCATTTCCCCCTTTTTTTACAAATTTCGGGGTCTAGTTATTTTAACGAAGAACGATTGGTTATTTTGGTTACTTTACCATTGTTTGAACATGCCCCTTCGCATAAAATGAACCTAGCTTTAAAAAGGGGGTGCAATCATGAAATCAATTAAAGTAAACATCAACTCCATCGACAAGGTTAAGAAGTTCGTTAACGTAATTACATTATTCGACAATGACTTCGATCTTGTAGCAGGACGTTACGTAATTGATGCAAAGTCTATCATGGGAATCTTCTCTTTAGACCTTTCTCAGGATCTTGAGTTGGTAATCCAGAAGGACAATGATCTTGATAAGATTTTAGCTGAATTAAAAGACTTTATCGTAGAGTAATTAACTAAGAAAGGAGCCACTACAATGGCAAATATTTCACTTAAGAACATTTGTAAAGTATATCCAAACGGCTTTGAAGCTGTTAAGGATTTTAACCTGGACATTGAGGACAAGGAGTTCATCATCTTCGTAGGTCCTTCCGGATGTGGTAAGTCTACCACTCTTCGTATGATCGCTGGTTTGGAGGATATCTCCAGCGGTGAGTTGACCATCGATGGTAAGGTTATGAACGCTGTAGAGCCTAAGGATCGTGATATCGCAATGGTATTCCAGAACTACGCTCTGTATCCTCATATGACCGTATATGATAACATGGCATTCGGTTTGAAGCTTCGTAAGGTACCGAAGGATCAGATTGATAAGCAGGTTCGTGAAGCTGCTAAGATCCTTGATCTTGAGAACTTACTTGAGCGTAAGCCAAAGGCTCTTTCCGGTGGACAGAGACAGCGTGTTGCTATGGGACGTGCAATCGTTCGTAATCCTAAGGTATTCCTTATGGATGAGCCGCTTTCCAACTTGGATGCTAAGCTTCGTGTACAGATGAGAATTGAGATCTCCAAGCTTCATGACAGACTTGGTGCAACCATCATCTACGTAACACATGACCAGACTGAGGCTATGACCCTTGGTACCAGAATCGTAGTTATGAAGGACGGTGTTGTTCAGCAGATCGACTCTCCTCAGAACTTATATGCTAAGCCATGCAACCAGTTCGTAGCTGGATTCATCGGATCTCCTCAGATGAACTTCATTGATGCTACTATCAAGGTAAATGGCTCTAACGTAACCGCAACCATCGGCGACAAGGAAATCGCTATTCCTGCTTCTAAGACCAAGGCATTAATCGATGGTGGTTATGACGGAAAGACCGTAGTACTTGGTATTCGTCCGGAAGACATCCATGACTCTCAGATGTTCATCGATGCTTCTCCTAACACCGTTATCGAGTCTACCATCCGTGTATACGAGTTACTTGGTGCTGAAGTATTCTTGTACTTCGATTATGCAGGCGCTCAGATTACTGCCCGCGTTGATCCTCGTACTACCGCTAAGACCGGTGATACCATCAGCTTCGCTCTTGATATGGAGAAGGCTCACTTCTTCAACAAGGAGACCGGCGTAACTATTACTAACTAGTCTTTGAAGGCTGCTGCATTGACGCTTCTTTCGGAATTGTTTAAGATATAACTATCCTAGTTTTATCGGGGGTTATGACTTATGAACTACGAACAGAAGCGCGATGCGCTACTTAAAAAACTATATAATGAGACCGGGATTACTTTTGAAATCACAGAGAATACCAATGACGAAGTACAGACGATTGAAAAATTGGAACAACTTCTTCATCACTATCCCTCCGATGACAATCGTAATTTCTTCTTTCAGCAATTCCTCCTTGGGCAGTTACCTAAGGAGGAAATTGTTCGTGGATTACACCGGTTTCATGTCGAAAAAGGCACCCCGGTGGTGCTTTTTTTAATTGCATTCCGTCAGCCCTACACCAAGGACACCATCTCCATCTTATCCAGTATGTCTTCTCCCGGAGCAGATGCCCTGATTAAAATGGATGAGACCCATATTGCGGTGATTCGCCAGCTGAAAGCAGTTGCATCTGAGGAAGAAATCTACGAAATGGTAGCATCTACCACAGATATGCTGGGCGCAGAAGCGATGATCTCTGCCCGAGTGGCATTCGATCACGCGGTGGAAGATCCGGAGTTGTTGCCACAGTCCTACCAGCATGCATACCTGGCGTTGGAAATCGGATCCTTGTTCTTCGCATCGGAGACGGTATTGTCCTATCATCGCTTGGGCTTAGAGAAGCTGATCTTCCAGCTTCCGGAGGCCGCATGTCGGGAATTCCTAAGTGACCATTTTGCCAACTTCGACTTCAAGGAGTTAGACAATGAATCCCGCAGCACCATCCAGGCCTTCCTAGACAACGGACTGAGCATTGCGGAGACCTCCCGTGCCTTATACGTACACCGGAACACCCTAATCTACCGCATCGACAAGTTCGAGAAGCAAACCGGACTAGACATTCGTAAGTTCGACGACGCCATGATCTGCAAAATCGGACTCATGATCGCCGACTCCATGGCCGCATTCCAATAACATGTACCGACCTCGACGTTTTCGCCGAGGTCTTTTTTACGCCCAATTTCCCGGTACGCCCTTTTCCTGTGGCCGCCGCCGGTGGGCTGTGCCCGTACCTTTCACCACACTGCAGACAATGCTTTTCTAAGCACCTGTTTTCTCACCTTTTATTGTTGGTGTCTTTTCAATTCTTCGCACTTCTTTGGCGCATGTGTGTCCAAAAACGGACAGCGACTTAATTTTTCCTATATCCAACACTCTGTGCATCCTCTCGCACATCCTTGAGTGAGGCTTATGTGCAGCAGACATCATTGTTGTTAAGCGGATTGGCATAAGGCGGCATGGACGCCGCCGTAGCAAATGCAATCAGCATGGATGCGCTTCATTTGCGTTGCCAATCCGCAACAACAGATGTCGTAGCTGCACTTGCCGAACGGCACGATGTGCGATGGGGATGTATAGAGGTGTTGGATAATAAGAAGAGAAAACTGTCCGTTTGATCGACACACACGCTGAAGAAGTGCAAAACCAGTGAAAGAGACACCAACGGGGTGAGAAAACTTAGGTGCAAGAAAAGCAATTGCCTTTGTGAATCGGTGAAAGGTACGGGCACAGCCCACCGGCGGCGGCCCGGGGAGAAGAGGGGCGAGGGGAGAAATGGGCACAAAAAAAGAGACGACAAAACGTCGTCTCTCCTCCACTATCGATGGAAATTAGCCCTGGGAAATAGCTCCTGTTGGGCAAACACCAGCGCAAGTACCGCACTCAACGCATGCATTAGCGTCGATTTCGTACTGGCTGTCTCCCTGAGAAATAGCACCTACTGGGCACTCAGGCTCACATGTTCCACAGCTTACACATGAATCAGAAATTACATATGCCATAATAACGCCTCCTATAAAATAGAAATCTATAAAATTTCCTTCTTGATATCTTGATAATACGTGACAACCACGGGCTTTACAAGTTCTTTATACGACACATGTGTTGTTAGTGTGGACTTACATTTTTAGACAGATGACAAGATGATGTGGTGCCTGAAAATATGGGGTACTACACCAAGTAGATTGCATAAAATTAATTTTGTTGTAAAAGGGCAGAATTCGTATTATAATGAGTGCACAAATGTAAGGAAATGGAGGTAGAAGAATGGCACAGGTAACAAAAGATACCATGATCGGTGAGTTACTGCAGATCGATCAGGACATCGCTCCTATCTTATTTGGTATTGGAATGCATTGTCTTGGATGCCCGGCTTCTCAGATGGAGACCATCGAGGAGGCTGCATCGGTTCACGGTATTATGCCGGATGACCTTGTAGACGAGATTAATAACTTCTTAGCAAGTAAGGCGTAATAGATTCAAATTGCAGTAAGAAGCCCCGCTCGAATGAGCGGGGCTTTTTCATGCTTAGATTAAACGCGAGCCAAATCTTGAAGCGCTGTATCTGACGAAATTAAAGTCATGTGTTCGGACATATAGCTATCTAAACCGAGGGTCAGGTTCTCCATGGTACCGTACTCGGTTAAGATGTTGCAGACTTTGTTGAATTCCTCAGCGGAGTGGTCACCCATGGAAACCATCAGGTAATAGGTGTCACCCTCACGATAGAGGGAATTCTTGCCGTGATAGAAATCTGCTAAAACGGCGGATAGGTTGAAGATGTCATCCAAAGAGTCAAAGGAAAATAGTCTTGTAATGTCTCTTGGAATGGACACATCCTCTTTGATATTTAAAATATCATTGGCGGAAGCCTTCGAAGTCGGAATGGAAGAGGAGAACGGAACCTCTTCATAGAGGCCGTCATCTTCGAAATCCTCGAAGTCTTCGTCGCCTTCATCGGAGAAATCGGCAAACCTTGTGTCTAACTCCTCCGGATAAGCAACCTTGGTAATAACCAGAATAATGGACTCTGAGGAAAGAGGAATGGCCTCAATCATCAGAGGAATATCTTCTGCCTTAAAATCAAGCTTCTGTGCAGCTACCTGCATCATCTCGCGGAACAGTGCCCGCGCTTTGTCTGTGCCGTATGCGAACTCGCTTAACTTAATGTTGTGATATTCTAGGTCTTCTTTCGTTAAAGTACAGCGGATCTGATTGTCATTAATCTTTTCTAACTTCAATGTCATCACATCCTTTCTGTTTTCCTAACCTAATTATAGGAAAAACCAAAAGCAAAGTAAAGAAACGGAAATATAAAATAATTATTAAAAAACAGCACTAATTATTAACTTTTTATAAACTCTATTGCAATCTATAAAAAGCCGTGGTATAACCTATCGACGTAGATGCTTCTCATCGAACGAAAGGAGAGAGAAGTATTCAGATACCAATTTTTGCTGACCGCTATGAGGCCCTCGAGTGTGTGTATCACACTTCTGCCACCCGCATATACAAGGTCAGACATCGATCCCTTGGTGAGCTGAGAATACTGAAGGTAATCTCGAAGGCCCACATGCAAGGGTTCTCCTACGAAGCCGAAACGCTTCGTAGTCTTAGACATCCCGGAATTCCAATATTGTATGATTACGGAGAAGATGAAGAAAGCATCTGTCTCATCGAGGAATATATACGGGGCGTATCATTACAGGAGTATTTACTCCACCATTCTATAATTACCCGAGATTGGAGCATAGGCATCCTACGGCAGGTCTGCGATATTCTGCAGTATTTGCACGAACAGAAGCCTACCCCGATTTTGTACCAGGACCTAAAACCGGAACATGTCATCATCCGCGGGGAACAGGTAATTCTTATCGACTATGGAATTGCACATCCCAAAGGCATGAGGCGATACGGAGCAGGGACGCCGCAGCATGGTGCGCCGGAGCAGTTTTGCGAAGCACCGGTAGACGAACGCAGCGACATCTATGCTTTAGGTTTACTGGCCAGGGAGCTGTGCGATCATCAGAAAGAACGCATCAGTGCAAAAGAAATCACATCAATTGAATGGGCATTGGAAGCAGATCCCAAGAATCGACCTGCCACCGTGAAGGAATGGCTGGCATCCTACGACTGTCCCCATGCCGAAGAAAAAAAGAATGGGAAGCATCTCACAACAGAAATCGCTGTGATCGGAGCAGGTCACGGAGTCGGTACCACCCATGTGGCGTTGGCACTGACTGCCTACCTGAATAAGCATCACAAACGCGCATACTATGTAAATCGAAGTTCCGACGCGACACTGCAGAGAATCCTGCAACAACGCGGGGAATACCGTGAAAAGGATGGAATCATATACCACAATGATTTTGCCGGAATTTTAGACTATGGACCGGCAGTTATGGAACCAACGCCTCCGAACGGTATCAAAGTAGTGGATTGCGGAAGTGATTGGAGCGGCGCGAGGGCGTCAGATTTTTATCTATATGTTTGCAGCAGCCGACCGTGGTTGGATATGGGTTGTTGCCATAAGAAAGCCATGAACCCTCATTGTCACATCCTAATCAATCCGGCCAATCGGGGCGTGGGACATGACATTTCCAAGAAACTGCGCAAAAAAGTGTATGGCTTCCCGTTAGATAGCGATCCCTTCCTTGTAACCAAGGAAAAAGAAAAACTATTTCAAAAAATCTGGGAAAGCGAGGAGTGATGTGAAGATATTTTCCAATCTTTCAAACCGAATCAAGCAAAAGAAAGTGTATCCGACGGAAATCATCGGACTGCAGGGAGTGACAGCCGGTGTCGGTGCGACCCATCTGAGCGTGGCTCTGGCGAATGTTCTGTGCTCCAAGGAGCGCTACCGCGTGGCGGTGGCGGAACTTCGGGAAGACGGGCGAATTGCCAATCTCATGGAGGAAGCATGGTTTGCATCGGAAGGCTGTGTGGGCTTTGCGTGCAGTGGCGTAGACTATTATCCCAAAGTAAACATCGATCAGGTACGTTTGCTTAGCGGAAAAGGATATGACTACCTGCTGGTATTGTATCCGCCGGCCGATACAGGAGTTTCGTATGCAGAAGTCTCCCATCGAAGAATTGTGATTGGAAGCTTACAGCCGTGGAACTACCGGGAATATCAGAAATTTATGAGAGACATATATATAGAAAGGGACGTGCCGTCTTGGGATTTGTATGGGCAGTTCCTTACCGGTAAGCAGAAGCGGAAGTTCGAAGCGGAATTTCACGTTCCCATTCGGGAACTTCCTGTCATCGAAGACCCTTTTTGCCTTGGGAAGAAAGATCTGGAGTATTTAACATCGCTACTGGTATAGTGGCACAAATGGAAACCCGTTAACGTAATCGGACGTTGGAACAAATAGGAGTTCTGACTACCTCAACCGATTACAGCACAAGGGGTATATCGAACAATTACAATTAGAAAAAATCCAAGAGACTCATCGGTGCAAGCCACCGGTGAGTCTTTTTATTATGCTACGTTGAGTTTGCAAGCCATCGAATGTTATAATGAAAAGAGTTTGGAAACAAAAAGTGAGGGACATATGGAAAGAGACATTCAGAAAAAGAGGAAGCAGCGCAGGCGGAAGAAATCCTCTGCAGCACCGCTTCTGGTGATATTTGCTATGCTTCTTGTGATTGCAGCAGGCGTCGCCGTATGGGTGATTCGCTATGCGCCAACCACAGAGCACGGTTCATTAAGCAGTTACTACACACAGCGTACCGAGGATGAAGCCTGCGTGGTATTGAACGGACAGTATCTGGAGCCGACAGAGGAGGAGTCTGTTTATGGACGCTTCATCGATGGAAACTTCTATCTGGAGTATTCTTTTATTAAGGATCATCTGGATGACGGCTACGTCTATGACGGAACGGAAGGAGTACTTCGCTACGCCACCGATTCCCAGATTGTAACCACCACCCTTGGAGCAACCACCTACGATGTGGAAGGCCAGCAAATGCCGGCAGTAGGAACCATTCTGCAGCCGGAAGGTGATACGGTATATATTCTGGTGGATTTCCTGACGAATTATACGGACATTACCTATTTCGTCTATACCGATCCATACCGTATCGTGGTAGAGACTGCCGGTTATGAAAAAACCGAAGCAACCTTACGTCGCAATGCAGCCGTTCGTCGTTTCGGCGGACCGAAGAGCTTAATCTTAGAGGATGGCGTACAGGGCGAGAAGGTTAGCGTCTTAGAAGATTATGGTAAGTGGGTTTGTGTCCTGACGGAGCGAGGCACCATTGGCTGTGTCATGGATCGACAGCTGAAGGATAAGACCACGGCTACCACACCGACGAAGTTGGAAGGACGTACCTATATCCATAAGCATCTGGATGGCAAGGTGAACCTGGTATGGCATCAGGTAACCAATCAGACCGCTAATGCCCGTCTTCCGGAACTCTTGGATGCTACCAGTGGCGTAAATGTTGTATCTCCAACATGGTTCCAGCTCAGCGATGACTTCGGAAACATCAACAACCTGACCGCATCCGATTATATTGCCACCTGTCATTCCAGAGGAATCCAGGTATGGGCATTGGTAAGTAATATTGAGGTGAAGGTGGATGAGGAGAGCGTCTTAAATGTGACTTCCCACCGCGATAACCTGGTCAATAATCTGATTAGCGCATGTACTTCTGCCGGAATTGACGGTATCAACGTGGACTTCGAGGCGTTAAGCGGATCCTGCAAGAACGGCTACATCCAGTTCATCCGCGAGTTATCCATTGCCTGTGAGCGCGCAGACTTGTATCTGTCCGTAGACAACTATCCGCCGGCAGACCACAACATGTTCTATAACCGTAGTGTTCAGGCAGATTATGCGGACTATGTCATCTTAATGGCATACGATGAGCACAATGCAACCACCGAACCGGGCAGTACCGCATCTCTTCCATTTGTACAGGAAGCGGTAGCCAAGACCTTAGAGGAAGTACCGGCAGACCAGCTGGTTATGGCGCTTCCGTTCTACACCAGAGTCTGGACTCAGGACGCCAGCGGCATCGGATGCAGCGCCCAGGCCATGAAGAAGACGTCTGAGTATCTGGCAGAGCATGGTGCAAGTGCTAGCTGGGACAACGGAACTGCCCAGAACTACGCCGAGTTCATGGATGGCGACACCAAGGTTATGATTTGGGTAGAAGATGTGGCATCTTTGAATGAGAAAATGAAGGTGGGACAGCAGAATCACCTGGCCGGACTGGGCTTCTGGAAGTTAGGCTTAGAGTCGCCGGAAGTATGGCCGACCATTGCACAATATACGAATTAAGCAACAAAGACCTCATACCTGAGAGAAAATACGCAGGATGGGGTCTTTTTTTGCGCGTCTTATGG
>JAEEGF011371974.1_pt1 | contig 96772 bp, 82 predicted proteins | sample 9134171 | NCBI WGS metagenome assembly JAEEGF01 (sample SAMN16246542, study PRJNA631951) | gut metagenome | biome: gut microbiome; feature: rumen; material: AP-attached | host: Bos | place: Iran: Karaj | collected 2018-10
GGTGGTCTTACCAGAACCCTGCAGACCGCTCATCAGGATGATGGCGGGCGCGCCGGCACGGCCCTCAACCTTGAGCTCGGCTGCCTTGCCGCCCATCAGCTCGGCCAACTCGTCGTGAACAATCTTCACCATGAGCTGACTGGGCTTCACGGCGGTGAGCACATTCATACCCAGCGCCTTCTGCTTCACCGTATCGGTAAACGACTTGGCCACCTTGTAGTTCACGTCGGCATCCAACAGGGCGCGACGCACATCCTTCAGGGTCTCGGCAACGTTAATCTCGGTGATTTTTCCCTCACCTTTCAGTATCTTAAACGAACGTTCAAGTCTATCACTTAAATTCTCAAACATATTAACCTATTTTTTTAGGGCGCAAAGTTACATAAAATAAACGATATGCCCAAATTTTTACGTATCGATTTTTGCTTTTTTCGCTATTTCAGACTGCTGGGGACGCATGCTGAACTCGCAGCCGCAGTACTGCTGATTGTAGAAACCATAGTCCTTGAGCAGCTGGTTGCGGCGCTCATAGAGTCCGCCCTTGCGCCAGTTCTGCGCCCAGAAGGTGGTGCCCTCAACCGCCTGTTCCGCCTCACGGCCCGCCTGCTCGATCTGCTCCAGGCTCTTCCAGCGACTCGAGGCCAGCGTGGTGGTGAAATACTGCAGGCCCAGCTGGCGCGCCATGCGGGCAGCAGCCACCAGGCGCAGCTTGAAGCACTGCTGACAGCGGCGGCCGCGTTCGGGTTCGTGCTCCAGACCGCACACGCCCTCCAGCCACGAGGCGTGGTCGTAGTCGCCGTCGATCCACTGGATGCCCAAGCTCTCGGCATGACGCTTGCTCTCCTGTTTGCGGATCTCGTATTCCTCTCTGGGCCAGATGTTTGGATTGAAATAATAAATCGTTGGACGAACATCGTGCTGGAGCATCCACTCCACGATGGCCGACGAACAAGGGGCGCAGCAGGCGTGCAACAGCACCTGACTCAAGCCCTCGGGTTTCTGTATGGCGGGTTGTTTCATTGTGGGTGCAAAATTACACAATATTATTGTTAATCTTCTCAAATTACGCATTTATTTCGCATATTTTCATTACCTTCGCAGCATATTAACGATTAACTACTTACTTGATAACATGATGAATTTGAATCTGACTAACAGTATCAAGATGCCCGACCACCAGCTGAGACGACAGGTGATTGAGCTCTGCCAGAAAGTGGAGAAACCACTACTGAAGCTATCGACTAAGGATTACGTGGACAACGGTCTGGGGCACCTGGTGCAGCAGTTTGACGGACAAGCCGGACTGGTGAACATCGAGGTGTTCAACGAGCTGCAGCATACCATCACCGGCTGGCCCGGCGGCAAGCCCGACGTGGACGACTCGACCCGACCCGAGCGTGCCAAGCCCTACCCCAAGCGCGTGATCGTGTTCTCGCCTCACCCCGACGACGATGTGATATCCATGGGCGGCACCATACGCCGACTGATGCAGCAGAAGCACGACGTGCACATTGCCTACGAGACATCGGGCAACATCGCTGTGGGCGACGAGGAGGTGCGCCGATTCATGCACTTCATCAACGGCTTCAACACCATCTTTGCCAACGGCAGCGACGAGGTGATCAAGCACTCGTACCAGGCAGTGAAAGCCTTTCTGAACAACAAGAAGGAGGGCGACCTGGACAACGCGCAGATCCTGCGCCTGAAAGGACTCATACGTCGCGGCGAGGCGAGGCTGGCCTGCGAGTATAACGGCATAGACAGCGAGCACATCCATTTCCTCGACCTGCCCTTCTACGAGAGCGGCAAGATTGAGAAACTACCCATGACCGAGGCCGACGTGACGCCTATCATCGAACTGATCAGCGAGATCAAACCCCACCAGATCTACGTGGCTGCCGACCTGGCCGACCCGCATGGCACCCACCGCAAGTGTACCGACGCCGTGCTGGCAGCCATCGACGAGCAGAAAAAGGCGGGCGCCGAGTGGCTCAACGACTGTAGGGTGTGGATGTACCGAGGCGCCTGGGCGGAATGGGATGTGGCCGACATCGAGATGTGCGTGCCCATGAGTCCCGAGGAGCTGCGCGAGAAGCGAAACGCCATTCTGCGCCACCAGAGTCAGATGGAGAGCGCACCGTTCCTGGGTAACGACGAGCGACTGTTCTGGCAGCGCGCCGAGGACCGCAACCGACAGACCGCCAAGCGCTATGACAACCTGGGACTGGCCTGCTACGAGGCAATGGAGGCTTTTGTGGAATACAAATTCTAACCCTCAATGAAAAAATATCTTGTAACACTCCTGCTGCTGATGGGCATGGGCGCCTATGCCCAGACACAGCCCTACGAGGTGGTACCCCTGCCGCAGCACATCGCCCTACAGAAGGGCCAACCCTTTGTGATGAACAACCAGGTACAGATTCTGGCAGATGCCAGCTTACAACAGGAAGCGGCGCTGCTGCAGCAGTATCTGAGTGAGGTAACGGGACTGCAGCTGCCGCTGGCACAGCAACGACAGAAGAAACAGGCGTATATCACCCTGAGCGTGTCGCCACGAGTGAAAGCCCCTGAGGGCTATGTGCTCACCATAACAGCCAAGGGCATCACCATCGAGGGCGGCTCGCCGGCTGGGGTGTTCTACGGCATACAGACGCTGCACAAGGCGGCCAACGAGGGCACCACCCTACCCGCTGCCGTGATCACCGACGCGCCACGATTCGGCTATCGCGGCATGCACCTGGACTGCTCGCGCCACTTCTGGCGGGTGGACTTCATCAAGAAATTCATCGACCTGCTGGCGCTGCACAACATGAATGTGTTTCACTGGCACCTGACCGACGATCAGGGCTGGCGCATCGAGATTAAACGCTATCCCGAGCTCACCACCATCGGCTCGCAGCGCTCGGGCACCGTGATGGGCACCAATGCCGACCTGGACGACGAGACACCCCACGGCGGCTACTACACCCAGCAGGAGGCGCGCGACATTGTGGCCTATGCCCAGCAGCGCCACATCACCGTGATTCCCGAGATCGACATGCCGGGACACATGCTGGCGGCGCTGGCCTGCTATCCCGAGCTGGGCTGTACCGGCGGCCCCTATCAGGTGGGCCACAACTGGGGTGTGTACAAGGATGTGCTCTGTGTGAGCAACCCCCAGGTGTATGCGTTTGTGGAAGGCGTGCTCACCGAGATCATGGACATCTTCCCATCGGAGGTGATCCATATCGGCGGCGACGAGGCACCCACAGAGAGATGGGAGGCCTGCCCCAAGTGCCAGGCGCTGGGACTGCCCAAGAACCGGTTGCAGGCACACTTCACCCAGCGGGTGTTCAACTTTCTGACAGCCCACCACCGTCGGGCACTGGGCTGGGACGAGATTCTGGAGGGCTGCCCCAAGGACGCTATGATCATGTCGTGGCGCGGCTCGGAGCCGGGCGCCAAAGCCGCTACCCTGGGGCACGATGTGGTGATGACACCCACCACCCACTGCTATTTCGACTATCTGCAATCGGAGGAGGCACAGTTTGAGCCTTCGCGCTGCGGCGGATTCATCCCCGTAGAGAAGGTGTATGCCCTGGAGCCTGCGCCCGACACGCTGACAGCACAAGCCAAGCAGCACATACTGGGGGCACAGGCCAACCTGTGGTCGGAATACCTCACCACCGAGGGACTGGTAGAATATCAGGCCCTGCCCCGCATGTCGGCACTTGCCGAGGTGCAATGGACAGAGCCTGAACGCAAAAACTACGAGGCTTTCAAGGCGCGACTGACGCGCTTCACCTCGCTCTATGAGCGCTATCACTACCGCTACGCCAAACATCTGTGGCCGGAGCGGCAACTGCCCAGCCGCTGGCTGTTCTGAGCCAGAGGCCGGGCAGCGCCTTAGCGCTTGATCTCAATATCACGCTTTACATTGTTTCGGATCTTGGTGAGATACTGCTTCATACCGGCAGCATCCTTCTGGTCGATGATCTCGAGCAGCTCCTTGAGCTCGGTACGGATCTGCGCCACCTGATCGTGGGTATAGGGGTTGAACAGGATTTCCTGCAACAGGTAGTCGTCCTCGTTCAGCACGCCCTTGGCGATACGCATGTGGCGCTTGAAGGTGGTACCGGGGGCATCCTGGTGTTTCATCACCGCCGCAAACACAAAGGTGCTCACAAAGGGGATGGACAGCGAGTAGGCCACAGTCTTATCGTGCTCCTCGAAACTGTACTCGTAGATGTTCAGACCCAGCTTGCTGTAGAGGTCCTTGAAGAAACAGCGGCCCAGGGTGTCGCCATCGCTGATGATGATGGCGTTCTCCTCAGAGAGCTGCTGCAGATTGGCAAAGGTGGGACCGAACATGGGGTGCGTACTCACATAGCGCATGCCGGTCTGCTCGTAAAAATCCTTCAGATCGGTCTTCACGCTGGCGATATCGCTGATGATACACTCCTTGGGCAGATAAGGGATCACCTCCTTGAACACAGGGATGGTATATTTGAGGGTCACCGCATTGATGAGCAGCTCGGGCTTGAAGGCCTTGATCTCCTCGAGGGTGGTGAAACGCTGGCAGTTGTAGGTGAAGCGCATGCGCTTGGCATCGCGCTCAAAGACAGCCACCTCGTGGTCGAAACTCAACAGGTCGATGAAGAACGAGCCCATCTTACCTGCTCCCATAACTAATATCCTCATAGCGCTTACTTGTTGATGATTTCTATCTGCTGGCGCACACTCTCCTCGTGGATGTTCTCAAACACGTGGGCCACGAACTCGGGGTCCATGCCGCAGAGCGAGCCCTGGGCACCGCGCTTGTTCAGAATCTCGTTGTAGCGGTTGGCCTGCAGCACCGTCATATTGTGTTCCTTCTTGTACTGACCGATCTCACGGCACACACGCATGCGCTTGGCCAGGAGGTCCATCAGCTGATTGTCGAGCTCGTCGATCTGCTTACGCAGCTGGGTGATGCCCTCGGTGGTGGATTTCTCGTCGCGGATCACCAGCAGCGAGAGGATATAGTCGAGCACATCGGGGGTTACCTGCTGTTTGGCATCGCTCCACGCCTTGTCGGGGTCGCAGTGACTCTCCACGATCAGACCGTCGAAGCCCAGGTCCATAGCCTGCTGACACAGAGGGGCTACGAGCTCACGGCGCCCACCAATATGACTGGGGTCGCTGATGATGGGCAGATCGGGGATGCGGCGGCGCAACTCGATGGGAATCTGCCACATGGGGGTGTTGCGATAGATCTTCTGGTCGTAGCTGGAGAAACCGCGATGGATGGCACCCAGACGCTTCACGCCTGCCTGGTTGATGCGCTCAAGGGCACCAATCCAGAGCTCCAGGTCGGGGTTCACGGGGTTCTTGACAAACACGGGCACATCGACGCCCTTCAGCGAGTCGGCAATGGCCTGCATGGCGAAGGGGTTGGCAGAAGTACGGGCACCAATCCACAGGATGTCCACGCCGTGCTTCAGGCTCAGCTCCACATGCTCGGGGGTAGCTACCTCGGTAGATACCAGCATCTTGGTTTCCTTCTTTACCTGCTCCAGCCACACCAGAGCGGGCTCGCCGTGACCCTCGAAGCCACCGGGCTTGGTGCGGGGTTTCCACACGCCGGCACGGAAATTATGGCAGCCCTTCATGGCCAGCTGCTTAGCGGTTGTCATCACTTGTTCCTCGGTCTCGGCGCTGCAAGGGCCTGCAATCACAAAGGGACGTTCGTTGTCACTCGGCAAATTCAATGGTGATAATTCTAATTCCATATCTTTAGTTATTATATTTTTTTCTTATGTCTCTTCTGTTCTTTTTATCTAAAACAACTGGTGATTCGTTCGAGGGCTTGCTTGAGTTTCTCCTCCTTGGCACAGAGCGAGATGCGGATGTAGCGCTCGCCGTTGGTACCAAAAATGAAGCCCGGGGTGATGAACACTCGCGCCTCGTAGAGCACACGCTCGGTGAGATCCTCCACATGCTGGATACTGGCGGGAATCTTGCCCCACAGGAACATGCCCACCTGATCCTTGTCGTAGCTGCAGCCCAACACATCCATGATCTGCTCGGCCCAGCGACGGCGACGGGCATAGGTCTCAACATTGGCAGCGTGATGCCACGACGCATCGTTACGCAGCGCCTCGGCAGCCGCCAACTGGATACCCCGGAAGGTGCCGCTCTCGATATTTGACTGTACCTTGAGGATCCATTGGATGAACTGCGCGTTCGACACACACATGCCCACACGCCAGCCTGGCATGTTGTGACTCTTCGACATGGAGTTGAACTCGATACAGCAATCCTTGGCGCCAGGCACCTGCATGATGCTCAGATGTTCCTCGTTCAGGATGAAGGAGTAAGGATTGTCGTTGACCACCACGATGCCGTGATCCTGGGCAAAACGCACCAGACGCTCGTAGGTCTCCATGCGGGCACGACCGCCGGTAGGCATGTTGGGATAGTTGGTCCACATCAGTTTGACACGACTCAGGTCCATCTGGTCCAGCTCCTCGAAATCGGGCTGCCAGCCGTGATCCTCGCGCAGGTTGTAGTTCACAATCCTGGCACCCAGAATCTTGGAGAGCGAGGTATAGGTGGGATAGCCGGGATTGGGCACCAGCACCTCGTCGCCCGGGTTCACGAAAGCCAAGGTGACATGCAGGATACCCTCCTTAGAGCCGATGAGGGGCAGCAGCTCGCTCTTGTCGTCGAGCGATACCCCATACCAGCGCTGGTAGAACTGAGCCATCGCCTGGCGCAGCTCGGGCGTGCCCTGTGTGGGCTGATAGCCGTGGGCGTCGGGCTGATGAGCCACCTCGCACAACTTGTTGATGGTCTGCTCGGAAGGCGGCATATCGGGGCTGCCGATAGCCAATGAGATGATATCCTTGCCTTCGGCATTGAGCTGAGCCACCTCCTTCAGCTTGCGACTGAAATAGTACTCCTGTACCAAACTTAATCTATCTGCGGGTTCAATTTGTTTGTTTGCCATCTTTGTATTCTCCTAATATTTTGAGTGCTTTGGTTAATGGGATAATCGCATCGACTGCCTGACGGTAGCGGGTGAGGTCGTCGTACATCACATCGACATAGAACAGATACTCCCACTCCTTGCCGATGATGGGCAGCGACTGTATCTTCGTCAGGTTGATATGGTAGAACGAGAGAATGGCCAGCACATGGGCCAGCGAGCCCTGCTCGTGAGGCAGCGAGAAGACGATGCTGCTCTTATTGGTCGCGGTGAGCGGGCGCAGCATGTCGGCCTTGTTGGGATGACTCACCACCAGGAAGCGGGTGAAGTTGTGCTTGTTGTCCTCGATATGGTCCTCGAGCACTTTCAGACCGTAGAGTCTGGCAGCCTCGGCATGACAGATGGCTGCCCAGCCACGCTTGTGACCCTCGGCAATCATCTTGGCACTACCAGCGGTGTCCTCGGCCTCCACATTCTTGAGCTGCGGGTGCTGCGCCAGGAAGTTGCGGCACTGCATGAGGGCTACGGGGTGCGAGTGAACCTCGCTGATGGTGTCCCAGTCGTCCTCGGGCAGACAGCAGATGCTGTGCGTGATATGCAGTTTGTGCTCACCCACGATGGCGGTGCCGCTATCGCGAAGCAACTCGTAATTGTGCAGCAGACTGCCGGCGATGGTGTTCTCGATGGCCAGCATGCCAATCACTGTAGGGTCCTGTTGCATCTCACGGAACACTTGCTCGAAGGTGCTGCAGCAGATGAGCTGGATCTGTTCACCCTCGAAGTACAGATGAGCCGCAATGTCGTGAAACGACCCGATCAATCCTTGTATTGCTATTCTCTTCATCTCTTTATTCTCAATATTCCATTTAAGAAAGAACCCCGTCTCACCTAAGTGAAGCGGGGTCATATTTCATTTTTTCTATTCTTCAATTCTTCAATTCTTATTTACGACTTCCCGCTTCACAGTTCTCTGCAAAGTAAAAATAAAAACCGTAAAACCAAATATTCGACATTGACATAACTTTAATTTTTTAATTTTTCAATTCGAGTGCAAAAGTATAGTATTTTTGCGAAACAAACAAATAAAATGGCAGAAATTTTGCGATTTCTGCCACAATTTGTTATCTTTCTACTAAAAATAGCATAAATATGAAGGTTACGAGTGCTGGATATAGGCCATTATCACCCTCACAGCATCGTCCTCGGTCAGATCATCCATCGACAGCACGAGGTCGTAGTTGCGCGTGTCGTAGCGCGAGGTATCCTCATACTTCTTAATATAGGTTTCGCGACCGGCATCCAGGCGGGCGATGATGTCGCGGGCCTCCTCCTCGCTCACATTCTGGCGGCGCATAACACGGGCGATACGGTGCGACATCGATGCCTGTATAAAGATATGTAGGTGGTTAGGCCACTCACGGAACACCATGAAACCGGTACGGCCAGCCACCACGCAAGAGGTCTGCGCGGCCAGCTCCTGAAGAATGCGCTTCTCGGTATCGAACATCGTCTTGTTGTCGAGCTTCACCTCGGCCTCCATAGGCTGACTGGTACTGTTAACCAGCGTAGTATAGAAATTATTGAAATCGTTCCACCACGATTTCTTCTGTGCCTTGATCTCCTCGATACGCTCCACAGACAAGCCAAACTGATGGGTCAGCCCCTCGATGAGCGCCTTATCGAAATATTTCACACCTAACTGCTCGGCCAACTTACGACCTACGGTACGGCCTCCAGTACCTACCTCGCGATTAATAGTAATCACAAACTTCTCGTTCTTATTCATGATAATTTCTGTTTTAGATTCTGCGGCAAAGATAATCATTTAATTTCAAAACCGCAAAGATTTTTAGGCAAAAATGCGCCTAAAACCTGATGACAACAGAAACTACATGCCGAGAAGCTCCTGAACACGCGACTTGACCAGCTGGCGCGCCATATCCTCGTCAAGGGTATAGACATGATCCAGGATGCCAAACGAGACAGGGATGAACTGGTCGTCGTAATCCACGAAACCAATACTGTAGAAACGGTGATCGCGCACCATAAAACGGGTGTTGAGGAACTGATCGATGGCATTGGTTGAAGCGACAGAGGCGATAGAGCCCAGCGCCCCATCGATCTGATGCGACTGCAGTTCGCTATTGACCACACCCGTCATCACCTGTTTGATGGTATCCACATGCTGCTGCCGCGAGGGGGTGGTAATCATCAGCAACACGGCTATCACGCCAACGATGGCAAGAAAAAACAATAACTTCTTCATAAAAACTAATCTTTCTGGATAGACAATCGTAGCACACTTCGGGTTTCGGAAGTGATACGGAAACGGTTATCGGTACGACGCCCTACTAACCACACGATAGCACCGCTAGCATCGACAACGGCCAACTGGCGCTGCTTGTCGGGCACCGACAGTTTCAGGTCGGTGAGAAAGTCGCTCACCAGCTTCCGGCCTGTCATGCCGAAAGGTATGAACCAGTCGGCAGTCTCCACAGGCCGCACCGTGAGCGGGAACTGCACCTTATCGGCATCGAGCGTGGCACAGTCGGCAAGCTTTGAAATGGTGGTTTCAGCAGAAACAGCCACCCGTATCAGCTGCTGATCGTCAATGCGATAGAGACCGCTCTCGGGGATTATAACCGCCTTTACCTGCTGGCGCTCCTCAAAGAGTATCAGCTGGTCACGATCAACGGTCAGCGTCATACCCTGACGTCTGAACAACTTGCCGGGCATGGACAGACAGCCCATAATCTGCTCGGTATCGGAAGTACTGAAGCCATAGGGTGACAGCCACTCGTGCAGCACAGTAAGCGGCGCCGGCATAGTCATCAGCTGCGGTATCGGCATAGCGGTGCCCGCGGGATGACTGGTATCGACCAGCATCTGAAGCTCGTGCGCCAGCTCCTGATTATAGATATTTTCAGCCTCACCCAGGAAACGGGTGGTTTTATCGATATTCGCCGTAGCACCGGGATAGATCTCCTCGAGCAACGGCAGTACCTGCAAACGGAGCTTGTTGCGCAGCACATCGGGTTCAAGATTGGTGGAATCGGTGACATACGGACACTGACGCGCCTCGAGGAACTGCAGGATCTCCTGTCTGCTGACACACAACAATGGGCGCCGGATGAGACCATTCTGTGGGCGGATGCCGGTGAGTCCGTGGATGCCGGCACCACGCAGCAGGTTCATGAGCAGCGTCTCGACGGCATCGTCGCGATGATGGGCAATACACACATCGGCAGCTCCGATATCCTGACAGAGCTGCTTGAAATAGCCATAACGCAGATCGCGAGCCGCCATCTCAATACTTACTTGATGCAAGTCGGCATAAGACTTTGTGTCAAAATGGATTATATGCAGCTTAACGTCAAGCCGTTCACAGAGATTGCGCACAAACTGCTCATCGCGTTCGCTCTCATCTCCACGCAATTTAAAATTACAATGTGCCGCCTCGACCTGGTAGCCCAGATCACGTAGTACCAACAGCAAGGCCACCGAATCGGCACCCCCACTCAACCCCACCAGATGCAGACCGGCGGCATCAAGCAGCTGATGCTGTGCGATGAACCGTTTGACCGAGGATACTACCATAAAGCACTATTCCACAAACAGCACGAGTCCCTTCAGATACTCGCCCTCGGGATGATAGATATTGATGGGGTGATCAGCCGGCTGATGCAGCTGATGAAGGATGCGCACCTTACGGCCAGCCTGAGCGGCTGCCGTGAACACCGCATTGCGGAAATGATCCTTGGTAACCACCTGAGAGCAGCTGAAAGTAAAGAGGATGCCACCAGGCTGAATCTTCTGGAACGCCTTGTTATTCAGGCGGGTATAACCCTTCAGCGCATTGTGCAAGGCACCGCGATGCTTAGCAAAAGCTGGCGGGTCGAGAATAATCAGATCGTAGTTATTACCAGCCTGCTCCAGATACTTGAAAGCATCCTCACAAAAAGCCTCATGACGACTATCGCCCTCGAAATTCAGCGCCACATTACGGTTGGTGAGCTCAATAGCCTTGGCGCTGCTGTCGACAGAATGAACCAACTTGGCACCGCCACGCATCGCATAAACCGAGAAGCCACCGGTATAGCAGAACATATTCAGCACGCTCTTACCGGCAGAATAGCGCTCCAGCAGCGAACGGTTGTCGCGCTGATCAACAAAGAAGCCGGTTTTCTGTCCGCGCAGCCAGTCGACATAGAACTTCAGCCCGTTCTCAAGGGCCACATTATCCTCGCTGCCGCCGTAGACAAAACCGTTCTCCATGTTGTCCATAAACGGCAACGTGGTCTCGCTCTTATAATACACATTATCTATACGATGCCCCATCACCTTGACCAACTGCTCGGCAATCTCATTGCGCTGCAAATGCATGCCTATGCTATGTGCCTGCATCACCGCAGTACGGTCGTAAACATCGATGATGAGTCCGGGAAGGTTATCGCCCTCACCATGCACCAAACGATAGGTGTTATTCCGGGGATTATCGGCAATACCGATAGATTGGCGCACTTGGAGTGCCGAAGTAAGGCGAGAAGCCCAGAAATCGGCATCGATAGCTACATCGCGGAACGATAACACACGTACCGCAATAGAGCCCATCTGGAAATGGCCCACTGCGATGAAATCGCCATGATTGGTGAGCACACGTACCAGGTCGCCATCCTGCAAATCATCATCAGCCTGCGCTATGGCACCCGAGAACACCCAGGGATGGAAACGGAGCAGACTCTCCTCCTTTCCACGCTTAAGATACAGTTTCTTCATTATTCTTAGCTGTTATTTCCGGAACGATAACCAACTCATAGTCACCACTATCCAGCATTCGTTTAAACTCATTATATAATTGCACACAAGCCCAGGCATCGGTAGCGGCATAGCGCTTCTGGGCCTCCTCAAGCACATCACGCTCCCAGTTGGTAAGCTGTTCGCGCTTACTGATACGCTCACCGAACACATTGGCATAAAGCTTGGCTAAACTCTGATCTTCGATGCCTATCTGACGGGCCATATCCTGCAAGTCGACAAAATCGCCCATCTCAAAATCGCCCAACTGATGCAGGCCTAATGCATCGTTCTTCCACGCCAGACCCACCTTGGTTACCGTACGGTCCTCTAAGAGACGCTTCACAGCCGGACACATACCCAAATGGTTCAAACGGAACAAAAAGCAGCAGTCGGCTGTTGAAACCTGGAGCAACGAGCACTTGTGATGAACGCCTTTCTTAAAGCTGGGGCGCGTCTCGGTGTCGAACCCAAGAACAGACTGCGCCAACAGGAAATCAACGGCGCGTTCGGCCTCTGCAGCCGAGATTACCACCACTATCCTGCCCGTAAAAGTGACGCGTGGAAAATTAGAAATCTTCTTCTTATCTACCTTATTTTGGATCAACTTTTTCATTTCTGCGTGCAAAATTATAAAAAAAATCCCGATTTATGATGAAATGTGACTGATTTTCGCTACTTTTGCACGAAAATATCATAAAACTATATGAAGAAAGCAAAGAAAAAAACAACCACTAACGATCATAAAGAGCGCCTGAGCTTTATTTTGGGCGCTATCTTTTTCGGAATCGCCATATATCTGTGTTTCGCATTCGTATCCTATTTCAGTACAGCTGCTGCAGACCAGACCATGATAGAAGAACCCCGCGATGGCGAGCTGATGAACGAGCATCACGAGTTTGCCAACACCTGCGGCTCGATAGGCGCCTATGCGTCGTGGTTCTTTATTAAGCGCTGCTTCGGACTGCCGGCATTCTTATTGCCGCTGCTGCTCGCTGTGGTAGGTATTCACCTGATGAAGGCTTATCGCGTTAACCTGTTGAAGTGGTCCCTCTCGGTAGCCTTGCTGCTGATATGGGCTTCGGTAGCCATGAGCACCTGGCTGCAGCCGCTGTTTGTGGACCAGAGTTTCAGTCCTGGTGGTGATCACGGTCTGTTTATCAGCAACGCTATCGGCAACCTGTTGGGCGCCCCTGGCCTCACCGCCATCCTGATACTGGTGGCGGTGGCATTCCTCACCTATTTCAGCGCTGCCACCATCATCTTCATCCGCAAGATGCTGAACCCGGTGCGCTATATCGATAAGGTGAAGTTTACCATCAACAAGCCCGATGAGAACACAACCGACAACACCCCCGTGGAAGAGGCGGAAGAGGAGAGCACGCTGGTGTTTGACGACCCAGCCACACAGGAGGTGATCTTCGACAACGAAGGCGGTGCCGTGGTGATCGACGAGGGCTACCAGAACGAGGATATCAGCTTCAAGGAAGGACCGGTTGCCAAGAAACCGGCAGAACCCGTTCAACCGAAAGCACCTGCTGCTACCGCTGATGCCGGCTTTGAGATTGAAGTGGCTAAGGGCGACACCGAGACTGCTAATGCCAAAACGCTGGTAGAACAGCCCGAGAGCATGGAGCCCTACGACCCCAAGCGCGACCTGGAGCACTACAAGTACCCCACCCTCGACCTGCTGAAGAAATACGATAACGACGGTAAGCCTTATATCGACATGGCTGAGCAGAATGCCAACAAGAACCGCATCGTGGATGTGCTCCGTACCTTCGGTGTGGAGATCTCGAGCATCAAAGCCACCGTGGGACCAACCATCACACTCTATGAGATCACCTTGGCACAAGGCGTACGTATCCAGAAGGTGAAGAATCTGGAGGACGACATCGCCCTGTCGCTGGCTGCACTCGGCATTCGTATCATCGCCCCCATGCCGGGTAAGGGAACAGTAGGTATTGAGGTACCTAACGCCAAGCCTTCAACGGTATCCATGGAGTCGATACTCAACTCCAAGAAGTTCCAGGAGTCGAAGATGGAACTGCCCTGTGCCATCGGCAAGACCATCACCAACGAGGTGTTTATGTTCGACCTTGCTAAAGCACCTCACCTGTTGGTAGCTGGTGCTACCGGTCAAGGTAAATCAGTAGGTCTCAACGCGATTATCACCTCTTTATTATATAAGAAGCATCCCGCAGAGCTCAAGATTGTGCTGGTTGACCCGAAGAAGGTGGAGTTCAGCTTCTATGAGCCTATCTGCAACCACTTCCTGGCTAAGGTGCCCGATGAGGAGGCCGATCCTATCATCACCGATGTATCAAAGGTGGTTCGCACCCTGAACTCACTCTGTAAAGAGATGGATACCCGCTACGACCTGCTGAAGGCGGCACGCGCACACAATATCAAGGAGTATAACCAGAAGTTCATCCAGCGCATGCTGAACCCCAACAACGGGCACCGTTTCCTCCCCTATATCGTGGTGGTTATCGATGAGTTTGGCGATCTGATTATGACTGCCGGCAAGGAGGTAGAACTGCCTATCGCACGTATCGCACAGCTGGCACGTGCCGTGGGTATCCACATGATCATTGCCACACAGCGCCCAACAACCAATATCATCACCGGTACCATCAAGGCCAACTTCCCAAGCCGTATTGCCTTCAAGGTATCAGCCGGTATCGACTCTAAGACCATCCTCGACCGTACCGGTGCCCAGCAGCTCATCGGGCGTGGTGACATGCTGGCCCTTGTGGGCGGCTCTGAGCCTGAGCGTGTACAGTGTGCTTTCGTGGACACACCCGAGGTGGAGCGTATCAACGAGTATATCAGCGAGCAGCAGAGCTATGGTGAGCCATTCGAGTTGCCAGAGCCCGACATGCCCGAATCGGATATGAGCGATGGCAGCGACAAGGATGTGGATATGGCGCATCTCGATCCGCTCTTTGATGATGCCGCCCGTCTTATTGTGATGAACCAGAGCGGTTCGACATCACTCATACAGCGTAAGTTCGCCATCGGATACAACCGCGCAGGCAGACTGATGGACCAGCTGGAAAGAGCTGGTGTGGTGGGTGCCGCGATGGGCTCGAAACCTCGTGAGGTGCTCATTCAGGACGAGAATAGTTTGAATAACCTTTTAAGCAACTTAAGATAATGAGAAAAATAGGAATGATGATAGCCGCCATGCTGCTTAGCATCGGCTCATATGCACAATCGGCAAAGACCGTACTCGATAAGGCCGCTGCCAGCATCACAGCACAGACAGGTGTAAAAGCAAACTTCAAGATGACTGCCGCCAACGGCAGTACCTCCGGATCGATAGCCATCAAAGGCAAAAAGTTCCACGCCACCACGCCGCAGGCCACCGTTTGGTTCGACGGGAAAACCCAATGGACCTATATGAAGAACAACGACGAGGTGAATGTGAGCAACCCCTCAGAGGCACAGTTGCAGGCCATCAACCCTTACAACTTCATCAACCTCTACAAGAAGGGCTATGCCTACACCATGAACACGTCGGGCAACAGCTATGTGGTGCACCTCACAGCCAACTCGAAAGAACGCAAGATCAAGGAGCTATTCATAACTGTGAATAAGAAGAGCTACCAACCCACTCAGGTAAAAATACTGCAGGGCAAGAAATGGACGACTTTCGACATCAGCAACATCCAGAAACAAAAGCTGTCAGACGGTCTGTTCCGCTTCAACTCCAAAGACTTCCCCAAAGCCGAAATCATAGATCTAAGATAAAACAATGAACAAATTTCAACTGTACAGACTGCTTCGTAAGAATACGAACCTTAGCTACAAGCGCAGCCCAGCTTTTGAGCAGAACAAATGGGCCAAGTTATTAATCTATATTGGTGGCGGCATGTTTGCCTTTTACCTCATCATGTATGGGTGTATCATCGGCATGGCTGCTGAAGGCGAGGCTGGTACCATGCTAGGCGTGGCAACCATCTACATGGCCATCGATTTCTTTCTGCGATTTATCGTACAGACCACACCGGGCATGATGGTCAAACCATACATCCTGCAGCCCATCTCGCGCTACACTGCTATCGAGTGTTTCCTTGTGGGCGAACATGTGAGTGGCTACAATTTCCTGTGGCTGTGCATGTTTGTGCCCTACTCCATCATACTGCTCATCGCAGGCGAAAGTTTCGGACTGGTGTTTTACGAGCTGATAACCGCTGAAATGCTGATTATTCTCAACAGTCAGATTTACCTTTTCTTCCGTACACTCATCAACCGCACCGTCCTGTGGATGATTCCTGCTGTGGCCTTCTACGCCCTGCCCTACTCGCCCATATTGTTCAACCTCAACAACAAGGGAGAAGCTATCAAGCAGACTTTTGAAACCTACACAGCCGTCGCGATGTCGTGGTACTTCCTCATCTGTCTGCTGCTCGTCATCGCTGCACTATTCTTCGTGAACCGCCATTTCCAATTCAAATACGTATACGAGGAGATCTCGAAGAAAAAAGAGCGCGCCCTGAAGCACGTATCGCAATTTGCTTTCTTCAACCGATTCGGTCTCGTTGGCGAGTATCTCAAGATTGAGCTCAAGTCAAACCTGCGCAACAAGACCATGCGCTCACGCTGTATCATGAGTTTGGCACTAGTGACAGGCCTCTCACTGCTGATATCCTATACCACCATCTATGATAACGAGTTGATACAACAATTCTGGTGTCTGTACTGCTTTGCTATCTACGGCGCTACCGCGCTCATCAAGATTATGGGCCAGGAGGGTAACTACATCGAACTGCTCATGATGCACCGCGAGAATATCATTGCACTGCTCACAGCCAAGTTCTGGTTCTACGGCGCCGTACTGATCATTCCGTTCGTCATCATGCTGCCAGCCGTGTTTGCCGGCAAATACACCTTACTCATGATTACCAGCTACATGCTGCTCACTGCTGGCTTCCTGCACTTCATCATATTCCAGTTGGCTGTCTATAACAAACAGACCATCCCCCTCCAACTGAAGATGACAGCCAAGGGTAACTTTGAGAATGGCAGACAACTTATGATTGAACTCTTTGCATTCTTCGGTCCTATACTCATCACTGGTCTCGGATACCTGTTGATTGGACTCACATGGACCTATGTTTGCATGTGCATCATCGGACTGGCATTCATACTGACCCACCCTATCTGGATACGCAGCATTTACAACAGAATGATGAAAAGAAGGTATGAAAACATCGAAGGTTTCATCAATACCAGAGATTTTTAGCCTTTTTTGAAAGAAAATCGCGAAAAAGTTTGGTGGTTTCAAAAATTAGTCGTACCTTTGCACCCGCAATTCAGCAAGAGAGCTGATTTAAAAGCAAAAATGATGCACCCGTAGCTCAGTTGGTAGAGCACCTGACTCTTAATCAGGGTGTCCAGAGTTCGAGCCTCTGCGGGTGTACTTTTTGAAATCAATTTGGCTTAAAAGCCAACCAAACAGGATGCACCCGTAGCTCAGTTGGTAGAGCACCTGACTCTTAATCAGGGTGTCCAGAGTTCGAGCCTCTGCGGGTGTACAAACAAAAGAAAAGAGCAGACTTTTATGGTCTGCTCTTTTTCGTTTAAAGCCAGTTACCAGTTTTTAACGGGCTGTTGTAATTACGTGTTCCTAGCGGTTGATTTCGATATACCGGATACAATCCTGCTTATGGCCGTCGAAGTCCGCCATCAGCCAGTGACCGTCCACGAGTTCCATCTCCATCTTGTGCTCCTCAACATCGGTACCCTCAGCCAACGAGCCGTCTTCCCATTTCTGTCGCACCATGATGGTTGCTATGGCATGCGTCTTGTCCGTCTGTTCAACAGCTGTCACCTTGAAGTCTGGAATGGTTCCTCCGTTTCCTGTCACAAAATAGTATAGCCATTCATGGTCCATCGTATCATGCTCAGGCAGATGGTTGAACAGTGTATCCAACACATTATAGAATTCGGGTGTCATATAGTCCTTTGACACTTCTTTCAGTTCGTGGTCAGGAATATACTGACATAATTCTGCGGCACGCTCCTTCAACTGCTGCTCGTTGCTGCCACATGCCATCAGTAAAACGGCAGAAAATAGGATTGATACAAACTTTTCCATTGCGTTATTTTAAGAGTAATCACATGCGTCAGTCAAGCTTCCGACCTCTATAGTAATCATTGAATGCATCCTTGGCATAACCGTCACCGGTATATTTAAATGACGCTGCAGAGGCACCATCCACCTTCCTGCCATAATAGAATACATTGAAGGCATCTTTGGCATACCCCCCTTCCAGCAACTTAAATGTCGCTGCAGAAGCATCAATCTTTCTGCCCCGATAGAATACACTAAAAGCATCCTTCGCATAGCCTTCGCCAATCTCCTTGAATGTAGATGCTGTAGCATCGATCTTCTTGTCACCATAGTAAACATGAAAGTCTGTCTTGTGATATCCTTCGTGCAGCCTATCATGCTCCCGGTATTCTATTGGATCATGGAAATGTGACTTGGAATGAGACTTCAGGCGAAAAGTTGCCGGGTCTACACATTCCAGCACACGACCATCGAGATACACATTTTCGCAGTCCTTAGCATAGCCCTGCCCCAAATCCACAAACGTACGCGCATCGGCATACGGGATTGACTCTCTGCCGAAATAGACTCTGCCGCGATCAACCTTATACGATTGTGCAAAACCGGTCATGCTACATCCTATTAATACTATCACCATCAGCGGTTTCAGTAAAAATGCATTCTGTTTCATATCTTTAATCCATTAGCGTTGTACATAACTGCTGCAAAGATAAGAAGATTAAGCGGAATTTGGAAATAAAAAAAACCATTTCTTTCGAAGGAAATCCCTAAAACATGGTAGGGAAATCCCTCCACAGACCTTCATCTTTACATATTTGACTGAAAAGTGATGTATGACATGATACCAACCAGATCAAACACATCAAGCACATCCTGATTGCAAGTCGGTGAAACGGTAGCCACCGGGGCCATACACCAGCATATTGGGCGAAGCTGCAATAGGCGTAGAGTATGAAGCATTGGCAGCTAGAAACAAAGCGGCTAATATGTGAATATATCTATATTTCATATTTATAGTTCGCGACAAAATACAAAAAAATTATAATTCACAAACATATAGGAAAAAAATACGACTTAATACAAAATTATTAAGCCAATAAAACGCTATCTATGGAAATTTTTAGTATCTTTGCATCATAATGAGACCTATGGAATTATGAAAAATAATAATCGGTTAATGGTTTTGATGCTCATCACATCAACCATGTTACTGTTTCAAAACTGTAAGAATAGTACTACGCCCCAAAACGCTGCAACTTCTTTAGAACAAATAAAAGAGGCTGATCAGCAGAACGACTATACTCGCATATTACATTTAGCAGATAGCCTAGGCGCAACTGGCGAACTGAAAGAAGGCGCCAGCTATTATTGGCAAGGTTATGCCTACTACCGCATGAAACAACGTCACACGGCAGAGTTCTATTGGCGGGAAGCAATAGAAGCCACCAGGGAATCTTCTGACGAGGATGATTTAGAAGTCTATGCGAAATCCGCCAGTTATCTGACAGGCTTGCACATCCGGCATCTTAACTTCACAAGCGCCTTGAACATTGTCAAACCTGCTTTGAAGAAACTGGACCAGGAGAAGTACAACACATCAAGTGACTATACCAACCTGCTCATCTTTGCCGGCTGCTGCAAGGGCTATTTCAATCCTGAGGACTCTGTAGCTAACCAACTATTTGAAAAAGCCTATCAGAGACATCTGGACCAGATCAAAGTAACGCCATCACACGAAGCATACAGCAATGCCATTGTAGGTTTTATTAATATTGCCTATGGATGGATCACTGTCAAGAAGTACAGCAAGGGGCTGGTGTGGACCCAACGACTGGGCAAACTGATAGAAGAATACAGGAAGCTATACCCTGATAACAATGCATACACTGACAAGCAATGGGCTCGATATATCATCTTCTCAGCTATCGCTCTTGAAGGTATGGGAGATAAGGCCGAGGCCAACAAAGCTTTTGAAAGATACCAGGAAACCCTTTTCTCAAAAACACTTGAAGGTCAATCGGATGCCAGCGACTATCTGATGATGGCAGGACACTGGCAAGAGGCCGCACAAAACCTGAGTGCGCTCGACAAACTCTTTGCCACAGAACAGGTCGGACAGTCGCTTGAGGATATCCAGAAGAAAATGCTCAAGAAATATCGCGCTAACTATCTGGCCGGTTTTCGAGATTCGGCCAATGCTGTAGCTAATCAGATATGCCAGCGTTTAGACTCAGCTATTATCAAAGCCCAATGGGTGGATGCTGATGAACAGGAGACCATTCGACAGAAAGAAGAAGAGATCCTGCAACAACAGGAACGCATCTCAAAAGGAAGATTAATGGCACTTGTTACCACCTTTATCGTGTTCAATATCTCTTTCGCCATCTACACGATTATACGTCATCGTGCTCAGCGTAGGTTGGCTGCCGCTAACGCACAATTGGAACAGAAAAACCAACAACTGCAGATAGCCAATGCTCGTGCAGAAGAGTCGGCAAGAATGAAGACTAATTTCATCCAACAGATATCGCATGAGATACGTACACCGCTCAATATCCTATCGGGATTTACACAGATTGTCACATCAACCGACATGGAACTGGACGAGGACACAAAAAAGGATATCAGCCGTCAGATTATTGAGAATACTGACCGTATCACAGGTTTGGTAAACAAGATGCTAGAGCTATCCGATGCCAACAGCGTCAGTGTGATAGAATGCACAGACCAGGTATCTGTCATACAAATAGCATCTCAGGCAGTAGATGCATCGGGCATCACTCAGACACCGCATCTTTTGTTTGATCTACAAGTGGCACCAGAAGCAGAAAACACCATGCTCAAAACAAACCAGATAGCTGCCACACGCGCATTGACACTCTTATTAGACAATGCCCAGAAATTCACCCATTCAGCAGAAGCCAAAGGCAACGAGGTTTTATCAGACAAGCAAGCTAAGGCCATACTAAGAATAACCCAAGCACATAAGTATGTACGCTTCGTTGTCGAGGATACAGGCATTGGTGTTCCACCTGAAGAGGCAGAACATATCTTCGAAGAGTTTGTACAACTAGACGAGTATTATAACGGTACAGGCATTGGACTAACCGTTGCAAGGTCGTTGGTGCGCCGTATGGGAGGAGAAATAACATTAGACACCAGCTATAAAACCGGTGCCCGATTCGTTATGGAACTACCTATAGCTTAATTTTTTTATAAGCCACCTGTGCCATGACTTCATAGGCACGTTCACTGGGATGCAGGTGATCACCACTATCATAGCCTTCCGCAAATGCCTTCGAATTAGCAGTACCGCGCACAGCTGCATCGAAATCGATACAGCCATCGAAGACTGACGATGTACGTAACCACTCATTGAACTGCTGACGCATGGCATCACGCTCCTCGTTATAGGTACGCCAGCCATAGATAGGAAGCAAAGTGCCACTCCACACCTTCAGCCCCATTTCCCTGGCTGGTTTCACATAGATATCCTCTACCCCACGTTCCATCTCCTCGACTGTAGGCAGATCGCTCCATGGACGGAAAGGGTTCACATCTGTACCTACAGGATGAATGATATCATTGATGCCATGCTGGATAATCACATCAGTAGCTCCAGCCACATTCATCTCAATAGGAAATCGCGTAGCCCCTTTCAAGCCATACGCCTGATAAGTGATGCAATCGTACTGTCGCAAAATACGGGTTCCGCTGACAGCACGACGTATGATGGCTGTATTTGAGCCCAATGCCAGCTCTGCCATATAATCGGGCCATGACTGCGCTGTGATAGAATCACCATAGCACACGACAGCCCTACAATCTGATGATGTAAACACATCTATGGTATTCAGGAAATAGAACCAGTTAGTATGGCGTGTCAAGTCAATAGGCAGTTCATCAGCCTCGACATAATCACCATAAGTATAGAACCCCTTTGAAAGAGGACCTGTGATCAATGTTCCGCTATTCATCTGCGTAAAATCTGACAGATATATACTGACGTTTATCAAATCGCCACGATTCACATCATATGTAATAGCATCACTCTCTACTTCGGTACCAGGTTCTATACGAGCACTTGTATCACCATCAAAAGTAATGGGTGTGTGACCAACATAAACTTTGGAGAGCACAACCGGACTGGTACCCGTGATATTGGAGAAACGAAAACGTAACTTGCTGCCATCGAAGGGCATCCGGATGGGATAACGGAGCGTAAGATCCTTTGCATAAATAGCCTCGCTACGGTTTGTTATAGAGGTGGCATTACCCCAACAAGCCACCCATTTGGAATCTATCTGGTTCATAATTTCTAATTTGGGCGCAAAGATAAACAAAAACAGTCGAAAGTACAAAACTCTCGACTGTTTTTTTTATTTATTTAATCACAGATTAGTGTGACTCCTGCTCAGCCTGCTTAGTCTCGGGAGCATTCTCACCATAGTAGTTATAGTAAGCGTTGTAACGGTTGTAGCCCCACTTTGCCTGCAGCATATCGGGATCGAGTTCTTTTGCTTTATCGAACATCTCGATAGCCAACTTATAAAGTTCCTTCTTCTTAGCAGCATCTTCAATACCCTGAGCCTGTACGCTATAAGCGGTACCTGCATAAGTAGCGATGATTGCATTATCGGGCTTAACCTCAAAAGCCTTCTTCAGATAAGGAATAGACTCTTCAGCCTTGTTTGCCTGAAGCAGAGACAAGCCCTTGTCGGCCAAAGCAACAAAGTTGTTTGGATCAGCAGCCAAAGCATCATCAAGAATCTTATTAGCCTCAGCTGTGCTACCCAATCCCAACAGCGTGTTATAGAGCTTCTCCATCACACCGTTAACCTTGTGCTCTGCATAGATAGCCTTCAGATTCTCAGCATACTTGACAGAATCGTCCTTTGTCTTCAGACCATCACCCAGAATCTCAAGCTTGAGGTTAAGAGCATTCTCATATTCCTCAGGATCCTTCATAGCTACATCAGCCAGTTCAAGTGCCTTTGCCATATCCTTATCCTGATATGCAAAGATAGCTGCAAAACGTGCTACCTGACCGAAGAAAGGCTTCTGTACCTCACGATTCTGATCCTTGAACATAGGAGCGGCATCACTCTCTGTGAAAAGCTGCCAGTACTTGCGAGCAGTTGCATTGTCCTTAGCGGTAAGGGCGTCCTGACCAGCATTAACGAGGGTGTTACGGGGAGAAAGCCACAGGCGCTGAGCATTCTTAGAAGCGAACTTAGGTGAAACCTTACCCTTCTCATTGGGCTTCTGATCATACTTATCACACTCTATTCCTGCAACGACAGCGTTGTAAGCCATCTCTGACATCAACTTGAGATCTACAGGCTTCTCGTCCTTACCCATCTGCTTTGCCAGCTGATTCTCTGTCTGAATAGCACTCTGTGCATCAAACTGCGACATAGCCAGGTCAACAAGTTTGTTATATGCTTTAGCTTTCTCAGCATCACTAGCTAGAGAGCCAATGCTGTTCTTTACAAGAGCCTCTGCTTCTGCATAGGTCTTTGCCTTAAGAATTGCCTTCAAGGCATCACTGTCACCGGCAAATGCGGTAGTGCTTGCTACCATCATTGCAGCCATAACAAATAATTTTTTCATAAGCTTTAAAATTGGTTATACCATTAATATAGATTGATTTTACTTATTTGACTTATTATCCGTCTGATGGTTTAATCTTCAGACTCGGGTGAGATCTGCGGGGTATCGATAGCATCCGTGAGCTCCTCATCGACAATCTCAGCCTCTTCTACGTCTTCATCCTGACTGGATGTCACCTTGCATACCGAAGCGATGCTGTCGTTCTTCTTAGTCAAATTAATGAGGCGAACGCCCTGTGTGGCACGACCCATTACACGTACATCAGCCACCTTCAAACGGATAAGTACACCGCTCTTATTGATAATCATCAGATCGTTGTCATCGGTCACAACCTTAATGGCTACCAAACGCCCCGTCTTCTCAGTAATAGAAAGAGTCTTTACACCCTTGGTGCCACGAGAGGTCTTACGATAATCCTCAATCTCAGAACGTTTACCATAACCATTCTCAGATACCACCATGATGGTCTCTGTGTTTGGATCGTTAACACATACCATGCCCACAACCTCATCATCGCCACCATCAAGACGCATACCAATGACACCGGTAGAAACACGACCCATGGTGCGAACCTCGTTCTCGTCGAAACGTACAGCACGACCATTGCGGTTAGCCAAGAGCAGCTCGTTGCTACCGTTTGTAAGGCGAACACCTACCACCTCGTCGCCCTCATTGATATTAATGGCGATAACACCGGCAGCACGTACATTCTTATAAGCATCGAGACGTGTCTTCTTGATGATACCCTGCTTAGTAGCGAATACCACATAATGCGACTTGAGGAACTCCTCGTCGCCAAAGTTCTTAATACGCAAAACGGCATTGATAGAGTCATCAGGCTCGATGTTCAGCATATTCTGAATAGCACGGCCCTTAGAGTTCTTGTCACCCTCAGGAATTTCATAACATTTCTGCCAGTAGCAACGACCTTTCTGGGTAAAGAACAACAGGGTATTGTGCATTGTGGCTGGATAGATGTACTCTGTAAAGTCGTTGTCGCGATGACGTGCGGCCTTTGAGCCCATTCCGCCACGGCCCTGCTCGTGGAACTCTGATAGAGGTGTACGCTTGATGTAACCCATGTGAGAGATGGTGATAACAACGGGATCGTCGGGATAGAAATCTTCCGCATTAAACTCGTGGTCGAATGGAATAATCTCGGTACGACGCTCGTCGCCATACTTCTCCTTTACCTCAAGCAGATCCTGCTTCATCACCTCCTTACAGCGCTCGGGATTATCAAGAATCTCCTGCAACTCAGCAATGAGTTTCTGCAGATCGTCGAACTCCTGGTGCAACTGATCAACACGAAGACCTGTGAGCTGGGCCAAACGCATATCAACGATAGCCTTTGACTGGAGCTCATCGAGATTGAAGCGCTGCTCCAAGTTGCGCTGAGCATCAGTTGGCGTCTTTGAGTTGCGGATGATATGAACCACCTCGTCAATATTATTGACAGCGATGATCAAACCTTCCAAGATATGAGCACGCTCCTGAGCTTTCTTCAAATCGTACTTGGTGCGACGGATGGTCACATCATGACGATGCTCTACGAAATATTTTACGCACTCCTTCAGTGAGAGCAGACGTGGACGTCCCTTGACAAGGGCAATATTATTAACTGAGAATGAACTCTGTAGAGCTGTCATCTTAAACAGTTTGTTGAGCAGAACATTGGCATTGGCATCGCGCTTACAATCAACCACAATACGCATACCCTGACGACCTGACTCATCGTTCACATTCGCTACACCCTCAATCTTATGCTGATTGGCCAAATCGGCAATATAAGCCACCAAGTCGGCCTTGTTCACACCATAAGGAATCTCGGTTACCACAATCTTATCGTGCTGTTCGCCGCTCTCAATCTCAGCCTTAGCACGCATTACAATACGACCTCGACCGGTTTCGTAGGCATCCTTTACGCCCTGCAGGCCATAAATATAGGCTCCAGTAGGAAAGTCAGGACCTGGGATGTACTGCATCAGCCCTTCGGTATCAATATCGGGGTTATCGATATATGCACAGCAGCCATCAATGACCTCACCCAGATTGTGGGTAGGCATATTGGTAGCCATACCTACAGCGATACCATTACCACCATTAACCAACAGATTAGGAATCTTTGTAGGCATAACGGTTGGCTCTTCGAGAGAGTCATCGAAGTTAGGCGCCATATCGACGGTTTCCTTATCAAGGTCGTCCATAATGTGCTCACCCATTTTAGAAAGGCGGCACTCTGTATAACGCATAGCAGCTGGTGAGTCACCATCCACAGAACCAAAGTTTCCCTGTCCATCAACAAGGGTATAACGCATGTTCCAATCCTGCGCCATACGAACCAGGGCACCATATACAGAAGAGTCGCCATGTGGGTGATATTTACCAAGCACCTCACCTACAACGCGGGCGCACTTCTTGTAAGGTTGGGTAGAAACATTGTTAATATTCATCATTCCGTAGAGAATACGGCGATGTACTGGCTTAAAACCATCACGAACATCTGGAAGCGCACGTGCCACAATGACTGACATAGAATAGTCGATGTAGCTCGATTTCATTTCTTCTTCGATGTTGATCTTAATAATTCTGTCGTTGTCGAATGTTTGATCCATCTTTATATTATTTCAATTCTTCAATATTTTAACTTCTAACTTTTTTGCCGTTTTTGCGTTTAAGGGCATTTTCAGGCCCTCTGACGCGTTTTTATCTGTGCAAAGGTAGCTAATTTTTCGCGACCCACCAAACCTTTTAAGCTATTTTATGGGAAAAAACTTCTTTTTATGGCACGATGTTTGCATTTTTATTGTAACTTTGCAAAAGATATTATTAATGTAGGTATTATAAACCAAAGAAAGGATTATATGACAGCGCAATTTTCGCCAAAATTATCAGAGGTATTAGCATTCTCACGTGAGGAGGCAGCTAGATTAGCCAGTCGTTCGGTTGGCCCAGAGCACCTACTGCTAGGAATACTCAGAAGCAAGGACGGCCCTGTTATCGACCTGTTTAAGCGTTTGAACCTGAATATGCAATCGGTGAAGACTGAACTAGAAATGAGAGTAAGGGAAGACGAATTAGCAGAACCCATACATACCACCGACCTTGTGTTGAATGAGAAAGCAAGTAATGTATTGAAACTGGCAGTCCTGGAAGCCAGAATACAAAAAGCAGCTAAAATTGAAGAACAGCATCTGTTATTAGCCATACTGCATGATATGTCAAACAATGGTGCCAAACAAGTATTAGAACAGAATAATATGACATACAACGATGCCATGAATATTCTATTCTCGCCCAAGAATACAAATGTAAGTAATGGTATTGGTCTACCCGATGAGGAGGAGGACGAATTTGAGACTACCGGAGGGAAAAGCAATGCCAATAATCAACAGAACACGACGGCCCAGAAGAAGCCTGCTTCAAAGACTCCTGTTCTGGATAGTTTTGGCATCGACCTCACCAAGGCTGCTGCAGAAGGCAAGCTAGATCCATGCGTTGGACGTGAACGCGAGATACAACGCGTGATAGAGATTCTTGGACGCAGAAAGAAGAACAACCCAATACTGATAGGCGAACCTGGTGTAGGTAAAAGTGCCATAGTAGAAGGACTGGCCCAACAGATAGAAAGTCGTCACACCAGTCCCATGCTATTTGGAAAGCGTATCTACACACTTGATATGACAGGTATTGTAGCGGGCACAAAATATCGTGGACAGTTTGAAGAGCGTCTGAAAGCACTGATGAAGGAGTTGGAAGCAAATCCAGACATCATCGTGTTTATTGATGAGATTCACACCATCATAGGTGCGGGATCCACCCCTGGATCAATGGATGCTGCCAACATTATGAAGCCAGCACTTGCCCGTGGTACCATACAATGTATCGGTGCGACCACGCTCAACGAATATCGTGAGAGTATTGAGAAAGACGGTGCACTGGAACGTAGATTCCAAAAGATACAACTGGAACCAACCACTAATGAAGAGACATTAAAGATTCTTCACAATATCAAAGATCGTTACGAACAGCATCATCATGTAACATATACCGATCAAGCTCTTGAGGCATGTGTCAGATTGACAGACCGCTATGTGACAGACCGTTTCATGCCCGATAAAGCTATCGATGCACTCGACGAGACTGGCTCAAAAGTCCATTTAAGCAACAGCAAGATGCCACCCGAAATTATTGAAAAGGAAAAGGAGATGGCTGATATTAAAGAGAAGAAGCAAGCTGCCGTTAAAAATCAGAACTTCGAATTAGCGGCAGGTTATCGGGACCGTCAGCTCTTATTAGAAAAGGAACTGATGGAACTGAATGAGCGTTGGACGAACGGTGATGGTGAGGAGAGGCAGATTGTTGATGCCGACCAAGTTGCCGAGGTTGTATCAATGATGACAGGCGTGCCTACTCAGCGTATGGCTGAGGAGGAAGGCATGCGTCTGAAAGGTATGGCTGAAGAACTAAAAAAACACGTGATAGCACAGGATGCAGCCATCGAGAAGATGGTGAAAGCGATACAACGTAACCGTATAGGTCTGAAAGAACCAAATCACCCCATTGGCGTATTTATGTTCCTAGGTCCTACAGGTGTGGGAAAGACCTATCTGGCCAAGAAATTGGCTGAGTTTATGTTTGGCAGCAGTGACGCTCTGATTCGTATTGACATGAGCGAATATACCGAGAGTTTCAACACCTCACGGCTGATTGGAGCGCCTCCAGGATATGTTGGATACGGGGAGGGTGGTCAACTTACAGAACGTGTTCGCAGACACCCCTACTCCATCGTACTGCTCGACGAGATTGAAAAGGCACACTCAAACGTGTTCAACCTGTTGCTACAGGTTCTTGACGAGGGACGCATGACGGATGGAAACGGACGTCTCGTAGACTTCCGCAATACGGTTATCATCATGACATCGAATGCAGGAACACGCCAGCTAAAGGATTTTGGACGTGGCGTAGGTTTCGGAGCGTCAGCTAATACCGGACTCATGAAGAACGACAAAGACAAGCAGTATGCTCGCGACATTGTGCAGAAAGCACTCTCGAAGCAGTTCTCCCCTGAGTTCCTAAACCGACTCGACGAGATTATCACTTTTGACCAGCTGGACCTGGATGCCATCAAACGCATTATCGATATTGAGTTGAAAGGCTTATACAATCGCATTGAACAGATTGGCTATCACATCGATTTGAGCGACCAAGCCAAGGAGTTTGTGGCCAGCAAGGGATATGATGTGCAATTTGGTGCCCGACCGCTGAAGCGTGCCATCCAAAACTATCTGGAAGATGGTATCAGCGACCTGATAGTGAATGACAAGCTAAAGCCTGGCGCCACCATCCACATAGAATTAAAAGAAAATGAGTTAGTGTTCAGCTAACTCATTTCTTTTTTAATTATTCATTTCTATAATGATTCACATTCTTTCAGCCATAGTGTTGAAGCAGCATCACTTGGCATACGCCAGTCGCCACGAGGCGAAAGACTCACACTTCCCACCTTTGGTCCATCAGGGAGACAAGAACGCTTGAACTGCTGATTGAAAAAACGACGGCAGAAAGTAGTAAGCCACTTTTTGACCGTAACCTCATCATAGAGCGCAGCCTCACCATTCACAGGTGTACAGAAAGCACGTTTAGCCAGAATAAATATCTTACGTGGACTAAAGCCATAACGCAGGAAGTAATAAATGAAGAAATCATGCAACTCGTAGGGTCCTACCAGATCTTCGGTTTTCTGCTTGATGTTGCCCTGTTCGTCAGCAGGAATCAACTCTGGCGATATGGGTGTATCTACAATGTCAAGCAGCGTATCAGTAGCCATCTCACCTGCCACATAAGTTACCAAATAGCGAATCAGCGTCTTTGGCACACCGGCATTCACACCATACATCGACATATGATCGCCATTATACGTAGCCCAGCCTAGCGCCAACTCCGACAAGTCACCAGTACCAACCACGATAGCATTCTCCTTGTTCGCCACATCCATCAGAATCTGGGTGCGTTCGCGAGCTTGAGAGTTCTCATAGGTGATATCATGGAGGTTTGCATCGTGGTTAATATCACTAAAGTGTTGTATAACGGCTTTGGCAATGCTAATCTCACGGATGGTTACACCAAGTGTTTGCATGAGTTTCAACGCATTATTATAGGTACGATCTGTCGTGCCAAAGCCCGGCATGGTAATGCCAATAATACCCTTTCGATCAAGCCCCAACTTATCGAAAGCCTTCACAGTAACAAGCAAAGCCAACGTAGAGTCCAGACCACCACTAATACCAATCACAGCTTTCTGACCGCAGATGTGATGAAGGCGTTTTACCAATCCCATGACTTGAATGTTCAGGATCTCTTCACACGACTGCTTCATATCATCGCTTTGAGGTATAAAAGGATACGGATTTATCTGACGGAAGAGTACAAACTCGCGTGGCGCAGTAGCCTTACACATTATCTCACGGGCATGAGAACCACGCTGCGCATTGATAAAGGTTGTATTGGTGCGTCGCTCCACATGCAGCGCCTCTATATCTATCTGACTCACCTTTATTTGAGGATTTAGAGAGAATCTCTCACCCTCTTCAAGCAGACGGCCATTCTCGAAAATAATAGCATTACCACCATAGACCACATCCTGAGTTGACTCACCAAAACCACAACTGGCATATACATAACCACTAATCATGCGGGCGCTCTGCTGAGCAAGCAACGATTTAAGGTATTGATGCTTACCAATGAGTTCATCGCTAGCAGAGAGGTTGAAAATAATATCGGATCCAGCTAGTGCCAGATTGTTGCTTGGAGGCGTTGGTGCCCAAACATCCTCGCAAATCTCAATACCGAACTTAACCCCTTGCGAGGTGACAAACACCTGAGGCTCTGCAGAAATATGAATAGGACTACCAGCAAAAATAATGTCGGTAGGATTAAGGTCTTGCGACGAGGCAAACCAACGTTTCTCGTAAAATTCGCCATAATTGGGTAAGTAAACCTTAGGTACAATGCCCAATATACTTCCTTTCTGAATGACAGCAGCACAGTTGAAAAGTAGCCCGTTGACAACAACAGGCAGACCAACAATAGCGATAATGTCTAGTTTGCGAGTAAAATCGAGAAGTTGCATAACGCCACGTTCGGCACAATCAAGGAGCAATTGTTCCTTGAACAGATCCTGGCACGAGTAACCTGTGAGGCACAGTTCAGGAAACACCATAATCTCTACTCCACGTTCCTCTGCTTGGGCTATCAAACCTTCGATCTGCTGCACGTTATACTCCACATCGGCCACCTTGACCGTGGGAACAGCAGCTGCAACGTTTACAAATCCGTATTTCATATCTTTACTTTTTGAACGTCGTTTTCTATCAACGTATAAACCAGTGCAGGTTGCTCAAAGAAGTCATTCTCACGAAAAGAATGAAGCTTATAGAACTTTACTGTATCGACTCGCACCTGAGCATTAACAGGCGATTTGAGTAAGAAATGCTTGTCACGTTTATAGGCAATAAGCTGCACACAAAGATGCTCTAGCGCATTCAAATCTTCGCGACCAAATTCTTCAATAAACTCTTTGCAGTTAGGCTCTATCTCCCCTTCGGCACGCAGGTGCCACGCACTACCTTCGGCTGCTAGGAGCACATAGCGCAGATAGTAATTTGAATCGTTAACTAAATAGCTCTCGAAACGACTTTGTGACAGTTCCTTAATATCCATAGGTACAAAAGCCAGGAAAGCACTCAGTTTATCACCGCCCTTACGCTCTTCCGGCTTAGCCTTAAAAGTGATGGGGAGATCAGCTGGCTCTATCTCCTTATCCTCTTCGATGGCCAACTGACGCGCTTTAGCTTTCTGTTCCACCATACGGCCCGTATCATAGCTCTCCTCGCCTACTACCACAACCTCATTAATGAGCATGGGCATTTGGAAGCCATCCTCATCCTCAACAAGTACTATATTCTTGCCCTGAAATCCGGCTACTTTTCCACCGCCAATCTCACTTAGGAATCTAACTTTATCTCCAATCTTCATCTTTTTAAAATGGTTGTTTTCGCTGCAAAGTTAAACAAAAAAGCCCGAACTACAAAGTAATTCGGGCTCTTTTTAGCAGTAAGCAGTATTTAATCGATGCCGAACAGGATCTTCAATCCTCCATCAACACCAGAGAATCCCATGAATGCCAAACTCAATAATCCAGCAGATAGCATCACGATAGCCATTCCCTGCATACCCTTAGGTATCTTCACAAGTTCCAGCTGTTCACGCATACCGGCAAATACGGTGAGGGCTAAACCAAAACCTATAGCTGTAGAGAAGGCATAAACCACACTCTGCAAAAGATTAAAATCTTTTTGAATGACTAAGATTGCGACACCCAGCACAGCACAGTTCGTTGTGATAAGGGGCAGGAAAATGCCCAATGCCTGATAAAGCGCAGGCGACACCTTTTTGAGAACAATCTCTACAAGTTGCACCAACGAGGCTATCACCAGGATGAAAGCTATCGTCTGAAGATACTGCAGACCGAAAGCCTCTAGTACATATTTCTGCACCAACCAGGTAACAATAGTTGCCAGCGTAAGCACAAAGGCTACTGCTGCTGACATACCTAGCGAGGTATCAATCTTCTTTGATACACCAAGGAATGGACAGATACCAAGGAACTGCGACAACACAATGTTGTTCACGAAAATAGCGCTAATGAAAATCAGTATATATTCCATAACTTCAGTTCTTCAAATTTCAATTCTTCAACTTATTGACGATTGCAATCAGGAATCCAAGGGTGATAAAAGCACCTGGAGGCAGGACAAAGAGCAGAATGTTAAAGGTCTCTGGCAGCAAGGCAACACCAAAGACAGATCCGGCTCCCAACAACTCACGACAGATACCCAAGAGCGTCAGTCCGAGAGTGAAGCCAAGACCGATACCCACACCATCAAACAGTGATGCTACTGGTGAATTCTTGGCAGCGAAAGCCTCAGCACGCCCCAGAATGATACAGTTAACCACAATCAGTGGAATAAACAATCCGAGCGATTTGTCTACATCAGGCAAATAGGCTTTGATTACCATCTGAAGGATTGTTACAAAGGCAGCTATCACAACAATGAATACGGGAATGCGAACCTTATCAGGAGTAACCGACTTAAGACAACTAATCACAAAGTTTGTGCAGATAAGTACCGTCATCGTGGCAAGTCCCATCGACATACCGTTCATAGCAGAGGTGGTAGTGGCCAATGTGGGGCACATACCCAGCATCAGGACAAATGTTGGATTCTCCTTTACGATGCCATTCTTTATAATCTGTATTGCGTTCATATTTATCCCTCCTTTACTTTACTTGTTTAGTGGCTTCGCTCACCGCGTCTGCAGCAGGCATTGCCTTGTAAGCATTATATGCATTGTTGACAGCCAACAAGAAAGCGCGACTGGTAATGGTAGACGCTGTAATGGCATCAACCTGACCACCGTCCTTAGAAACAACGAGAGGCTCTGCAGGCGTCTTGCCAACGATATCACCCTTCTCACCCTTTTGGAACCACTTGTCAGCCTTAGCTCCTAGGCCAGGAGTCTCTGCATGCTCCAACAATGTATACCCCAAAACCGTTCCTTCTGGATTAAAACCTACCAGCACCTTCAGATCACCGCCAAATCCACCTGTGGTCGACTCAACAGCTGCACCAAGATCCTGATTCTGCGCATCCTGAATCTGATAGATAATAAAGGTGAGTTCCTTCCCTTTGGCATCGTTCTGGCGAACGGTATCGGTTCTGGCTACCTTCAGGTCGTCGACACACATCACGGTTTTAATACCATCTGCTAGTGCTTTCGCTTTCTGATCAGCAATAGGTCTCTCGGTAAGGTGGTTAACAAAAGCGAGAATACCACCCATAATGACTGCTACCCCAGTGAGTACCAGCACCATATTCAATAATGATGACTTTAACTTCTTCATTTTGTTACCTCCCCAAATCTCTTTGGTTTCACATAATTGTTAATAAGCGGTGTGAATGCATTCATGATAAGAATGGCAAACGACATGCCCTCGGGATACGCTCCCCAGTTACGAATAACAACTGTAAGGAATCCAATGGCTACACCATAGATAATCTGCCCCTTAGGTGTCATTGGGCTAGTCACATAGTCAGTAGCCATAAAGACAGCACCAAGCATCAAGCCTCCAGACAGGATCACTGATATAGGATCGGCATAAACCGGATTAGCCAGATGCAACAACGTGGCAAACACTGCGACGGTACCGATAATAGACACAGGAATATGCCAGGTAATGATCTTCTTCCATAACATATAGGCCAGACCTATAAGCAAAGCCAGTGCACAAATCTCTCCCATCGCTCCTGCACCATCAGGATGATTACCCAAAAGTAAGTTGAGCGATGAAGGCAAATGATCGAGTACTGACACATCGCCACTCTTGATAGCCTCTTTCATAATGGCCAGCGGCGTGGCTCCCGTTTCCGCATCCAGATAACTGCCTAACTGACCTACCTTAGGCCAAGTGGTCATCTGCGCAGGAAAAGCAACCAACAAGGCTGCACGACCAACAAGAGCAGGATTGAACAAATTGTTACCCAATCCGCCAAACGACATCTTTGCCACACCAATAGCAAAGAAAGCACCGATAATGATAATCCATGCTGGCAGATTAGAAGGCAGATTAAATGCCAGCAGCAAGCCTGTAAGGATGGCAGAACCATCAAGCACAGTATTACGCTGCTGCTTCAGGACATATTTACTGATAGCCCATTCAAAAAACAAACAGGATGCCACGCTAGTTGTTGTAACAACGACCGAACCCAGTCCAAAGAAAAAGAACGACACAAGAAGTGCAGGCATCAAAGCAATGATGACTCCATACATATTGCGCTCTACCGTGTCAGTTCCGTGGGCATGCGGTGATAATGAAACTATTAACTTTCCCATATTATTTCTTAGCATTTCGATTTCTGATAATTCCCATTACAGTGCTTTTACCCAATCTGATATTGTCTAACAGAGGACGATGTGCAGGACAAGTAAACTGACATGAACCACACTCTATGCAACTCACGATATCCTCATTCTCAGCACGTTCCCAGTTTTTGACATCCGACAATTTTGCCAGCAAGTAAGGCTCCAGTCCCATAGGACAAACACCTACGCACTTGGCACAGCGGATACAAGGCTGAGGCTCCTTACGGCGAGCTTCATCATCACTGATGATAGTAACAGAGTTGGTTCCCTTACAGATAGGCACCTCAACACTTGTTAGCGCCTTACCCATCATGGGACCACCAGCCAGTAACTTATTGTCGCCTTCGGGCATACCACCACATGCATCTATCAAGTCTATCATGGGTGTTCCCATACGGACCAAAAAGTTACCTGGATGTTGTAGTTTCTTTCCTGTAACAGTGGTATAGCGCTCAAACAATGGCTTATGCTTCATCACTGCTTCGTAAACAGCGAATGCAGTACCTACATTCTGTACAATGGCGCCCACATTAACAGGTATAGCAGGCGGTGCAGGAACCTGGCGCTGAATAACAGCATCAACCAATTGCTTCTCACCGCCCTGTGGATAACGTTGCTTAAGAGGCACAACCTCAACCTTATAGCGCGTTCCATTAAACTTTTGAGCGCACTTCTTGGTAAGCAGTTCGATGGCAGCAGGCTTATTGGTCTCAATACCGATATAACCCTTGGTTACCTTAGCCCCTATCATCAATAACTCTAAACCAACAAGAATCTCATCAGCATGCTCCATCATCAGACGGAAGTCAGCTGTTATATATGGCTCGCACTCTACTGCGTTAATAATGACACATTCAGCCTTAGCTGTTGGCGGCGGTGTGAGCTTGATAAAAGTGGGGAAACATGCGCCACCCATACCTACAACTCCAGCATTCTTAATGCGACTAATAATCTCTTCTGGAGTAAGGTCTGGATGAGCGGCAACCAGTTCCAACTTATCACTGCGATCAATGCTTTCTTCCCATTCATCGCCCTCAACATTAATGATAATAACAGGCTTACGATAACCTGTAGCATCGATAGCTGTATCTATCTTGAATACGGTTCCGCTTACCGACGAGAAGATTGGAGCCGACACAAAACCGCCAGCCTCAGCAATCATGGTGCCCACCCTCACCTTGTCGCCTTTCTGAACAACCGGTTTGGCTGGAGCTCCTATATGCTGACTAAGTGGGAATATAGCCTGCTTGGGCAGAGCTGCTACCTTAGTTGGCACCTCATGGGTTAGTTTATTCTCCTCGGGATGTATGCCACCTATACTAAATGTTCTGATATTCATGCTTCTTCCTCCTTTCTTTCTACGGGCTTAGGAGCAGGGAAATTAACTGCTACTATAGCCTTCTTGGGACATACGCTTACACACTTACGACACAAACGACATTTCGAGTGATCTATGTAAGCCAGATTGTTCTCTACAGTAATAGCACCAAAAGGACACTCTTTCTCGCACTTTCCGCAACCTATGCAACTTACGGCACAAGCCTTCATTGCAGCAGGACCCTTATCCTTATTGACACACGACACGTAAACACGACGGTTCTTAGGACCCTTCTTGCGGAGTTCGATGATGCCTCGTGGACAGGCCTTCGTACATGCACCACACGATGTACACTTGTCGTCATCAACCTCAGGGATTCCAGTAACGGGATTCACATGGATGGCATCAAACTGGCAAGCCTGCACGCAGTCGCCACAACCCAAACAGCCATAGCCACAAGCTGTTTCACCAGCGCCACAGGCATGCATAGCTGCACAAGTGCGCAAACCCGCATACTCTGCAATCTTAGCGCGATGCTCACAAGTACCGTTACATCTCACTACAGCTACCATTGGCTCAGTGTTGGCAATAGCCATTCCCAACAAGTCGGCAACTTTACCCATGGTCTCAGCACCGCCAACAGGGCATAACAGTCCATCAAGACTGCCAGCATCAGCACCTTTTACCAGAGCATCTGCCATACCGCTACATCCTGGGAATCCACATCCACCGCAATTCGCTCCAGGCAGCAACTCGCCCACCTGTGCTATACGGGGATCCTCGTAGACAGCGAACTTCTTGGAAGCTGCAAAAAGTACAATAGCAGCTATCAATGCGATAGCTCCAAGTACAATTACTGCAATTAAGATGAAATTCATAAATCTATTTGTTTTAGTTACTAATTAATCTTCTAACTGGAATGATATCTGTTTCCGGATTCGATCCTTCATCACCCATAGTGCCAGATAATAAGGTATTAACGATGCTATAGCCACAAGCGCAGCAAGTCCCTCATCAGTCATGAGTCGCGAAGCCAGCAAAAGTACACATATTAATAATAAGAAGGGTGCCCCAAAACCTAACAGCAAGGCACGATTGGCCACATCCTTTGATGCCCATACCACAACTTCCTGCCCCACCTGATAGTTTCCTGTATCATGAACATAAACATCCACAATCTTCACCTTAGATTCTGCCGCATTACAATGTGATGCAACCTTACAGGCCGCACACGCTGAAGTCTGGACGATTTGCACCTTAATACAACCGTCGCAAATGCTTTCAATTCTTCCCGAATGCGATATCTTATTACTCATTGATTTGCTATGTAGAGATTACATTTTGCAAAGGTACGACAATCTGCCGAATAAAACAAGCGAAATCACGTATTTTTTATAAAAATATTCGTAATCGTTTGCAATTACAAAAGATTTTTTATACTTTTGCCACAAAATAATAACATAAAGAAGATGAAGACAACCGAACTTACTTTCCAGCAGATTGAGCGAGCTATCCGCAAGATTGCCGACAAATTTCCTCCTACAGACGAGCGTTCTGTCATGACAGATATTCACATCCGAGTGACACAGGAGACTGGCGAGATGATGGCTTATGATGATAATGACGAGGAAATAAACCGGTGCATTATTGAAGAGTGGATTGGTGATACTTCTGACAATTTTTACGATACGATTCCTTCTGTCATTCGAAAGAGTTTGGACAAGCAAAAGGACATCATTGAAAACATGTCCATTCTCAGACCTTTCTCATTTGTACTTGAGAACGACGAGAAGGAGACAATAGCAGAACTTTATTTAGTGGATGATGAAACGGTCATTATCGACCCTGACCTGATGCAGGGACTGGATGAGGAACTTGACGATTTCCTTAAAAAACTGCTAGCAGACTAATACAACTCTTCACTCTTCTGCAATAAGAAACTACGGGAAGCATCCAACGTATAGACTTCCTCAGTACGGGTCTTACTTTTTTCTTTAGAATAGTCCATTAGGTGTATTTCATAATCGCTTGTTATTGTGAAATACTGAAGGATGTCTTCATCATCAAAATCTAAGATGTCTGACTCATCCTCAACCGAATACAAGCATAGTTTATCAACCGGCATGTATGTGTCATCCAGCGAATAGAGCCATAATGAATAACTATCCTCCGACTCATCAGCAGCCAAGATCATAAGTCGGACACTTATCGATTCTGGAAGTGAAATTGCCTTTTGTTTGCCATTTCCCTCCAACTCCAAAGCTTTTGCAATTTCAGGTGGAACAGGCTTGAAGTTGGGCAAATACCTTACAAACTCATCAGTATAAGTAATAGGAAGAGGCTGCAACGCTAAACTATCATAGAAGAGTTTGATAGGATTATCAGAATGTTCAAGATGAATTCCCTGAGCCTCCAATCGCTCAGTTACCTCTAATTGTTTTATGCTGTCCAGTTTATGTTGCATATCCTCTGGCGAGAGATTTCTCCTGCCACAGGATACAAACAACATTACCAGAACGAATCCTCCTATCAAACTCTTCATGTAGCACTAAAGTTTTATCTTCTTGATAGCTGGTTTACTTTCATTTTGAATACGATTCAGTGCTGTTACCACATAGGTAAACTTCTCTCTTCCATACTCATATGGCAACTTGTAGTAGAACTTATTAGTAATATCAACGATCTTAGACGCATCATCCAGATCAACTTTCTCGCCTTTAGCAAATCGATAAACGACGAACTTCTCTGCCTTTTGATCCCAGTTCTTCCCATGAGGCGCTGTCCAAAAAAGCATATAGCCATCTTCGGTCCAGACAGGTGACAGTTTTTTCACTTTCTTTGGAGCTTTCTCGCTAATAAACGGCATTTCAGGCTGCAGGGCTTGATCTTTCCAATATATCGTGCGTAACGAAGTACCATAATTACCCACATTATCTACTGCCGCCTTGGCATACCATAGCACAGTACCTTTAACAGCAGGATTCTGACGATGCAAACTCATCTTAGCACTGAGTTGATGGATAGTAGGTGTCTGAGGATCCGCATATTTCACTGTACGCTCTACATCCTCACCAATAATCAACGGACGATTAGCAGCATGCTGACTCCACCATTTTATCAGCGTGGCATAGTCAGCCGACTTATGACCGATCTCCCAATAAAGCTGAGGAACACAATAGTCTAGCCACCCATTGTTTACCCACAAAAGAATGTCAGCATAGAGATCATCGTAATTCTGTGTACCATTTGTATTACTGCCTGCTGGTGAAGACTTCTTATTGCGATAGATGCCAAATGGCGATATACCCACTTTTACCCAGGGCTTAATACTGTGTATCGTCTTATAGAATTGCTCAATGAACAGATTTACATTATAACGACGCCAATCGTCCTGATTTTTTATGCCATTAGAATGATCATGAAAGAGCTCATCATCAGGAATACTTAATCCCTTTACAGGGTAAGGATAAAAATAATCATCCATATGGATGCCATCAACATCATAACGACTTACGATATCCTTGGCGACCTCGCATATATAATCACGATTCTCCTCAATGCCTGGGTTGAGAATAAACAAGTCATCGTAAGCAAAACAGTTTGAAGGCTTGCGAATAGCCACATGATTATTGGCCAATACATGGGTCGTCTTTGTTTTAGCACGGAATGGATTAATCCAAGCATGTAACTCCATGTTACGTTTGTGACACTCGTTAATCATCCATTGCAGGGGATCCCAATACGGACTTGGAGCCTTGCCCTGCACGCCTGTAAGGAATCGACTCCATGGCTCAATTTTACTTTCATAAAGTGCATCACACTCTGGTCTAACCTGGAAAATGATCACATTAACACCGTCTTTCTTTAGCTCATCGAGCTGATAAGAAAGAGTTTGTTGCATCTTCTGGGTACCAAGATTCTGGAACTGTCCGTTCACACACTGAATCCATGCACCGCGCATCTCACGCTTCTGTGCGCTTGTGACCACAACAGCCGCAAGTGCAATGACCATCATTAATAGTTTCTTCTTCATATCTTAGTTTATTCTTTCTTGCTTCATCGAGTGATACAATTTTATCCTGCTCCTGCTGATATTCTTCACGCAAAGTATCATACTTCTGAACGAGTTCCTGTTCAACCATCAGCTTATCCGACATCAGTTTCTGAGCCATCAGCGCATTCTGTGAGGCATCCTTCATCCAAACGACAGGACCACCATAAACAGGAGCAATCTTCAACGCCACATGCAACTCACTAGTAGTAGCACCACCAATCATAATTGGGATGTCAAGGCCGGCTTTCTTAAGTTCCTCTGCAACATTAACCATCTCCTCAAGACTCGGGGTTATCAGTCCACTCAAACCCACCATGTCCACATGTTCTTCCTTGGCCTTACGAACAATCTGATCAGCAGGTACCATCACACCCATGTCAAGGACCTCATAACCATTGCAGGCCATGACCACACTTACAATATTCTTACCAATGTCATGCACATCTCCCTTCACTGTTGCCAACAGAATTTTTCCTGCTGACGCATTATTCTCCGTTTTCTCAGCTTCGATATATGGCTGCAAGATGTCTACAGCCTGTTTCATTGTACGGGCGGTCTTAACTACCTGAGGTAGAAACATCTTACCCTCTCCAAATAAAGTGCCGACCTTGTTCATGCCCGTCATCAGCGGACCTTCAATAATCTCAACAGCATGAGAATAATGAGTCAATGCCTCTTTCAGATCGTTTTCTAGAAAAGTACCATCGCCTTTCAGCAACGCCTGAGCTAATCGCTCATCAACAGGTATTTTTATTCTATCTTGAAATGGTGTGTTCTCACAACTTGCCCCTCCTTGTTCCTTCTTAGCGATATCCTCCTCAAGAATCTTGCCTGCTAGTTCAATGAGTTTCTCAGATGCCCCTTTTGGGGTGTTCAGCACGACCTCTTCTATGACGTTCAGTTGTTCTTGAGGGATATCAGCATAAGCAACTTTTGTTGAGGGATTTACTATACCGAAATCCATTCCCGCCTTTATGGCGTGATAAAGGAATACAGCATGCATGGCCTCACGAATATAGTTATTCCCACGGAAAGAAAAGCTGAGATTGCTCACTCCACCACTCACATGCGCACCTGGCAGGTTTTCTTTAATCCATGCTGTAGCACGTATAAAATCTACAGCATAAGCATCATGTTCCTCCATGCCCGTAGCAATAGCAAGAATATTTGGGTCAAATATGATATCATGCGGATTCATACCAACCTGTTCTGTCAATATCTTGTAGGCTCTTTCTGCTATCTCAATTCTACGCTCAAAAGTGGTAGCCTGACCATTCTCATCGAAACACATCACCACAACAGCAGCTCCGTAGCGCATCACATCCCGAGCATGCTCCACAAAAGTCTCCTCTCCTTCTTTCAATGAGATAGAGTTTACAATACTCTTACCCTGCACACACTTCAGACCAGCCTTGATAACCTCCCAGTTAGAAGAATCAATCATGACGGGAACCTTAGCGATATCAGGCTCAGCAGCTATCATATTCAAGAATGTTATCATCTCCTGCTTTGCATCAAGCAGTCCATCATCCATATTGACATCGATGACCAACGCACCATCGCTCACCTGTTTGCGCGCTATTGAAATGGCTTCACTATATTTTTTTTCTTTTATTAATCGTAAGAATTTACGAGAGCCGGCAACATTGCATCGCTCACCAACATTGGTAAATGTACCTGGTAATGGCGCCAACGTTTCCAAGCCCGACAGCCACATGCCTTTTGGCTCAGCTTTAGGAACATGGGGCTTTTTACCAATAACATACGACTGATATAGCCGTATAAACTCATCAGTAGTTCCACAACAACCACCTATGATATTAACAATTCCCTCATCTACCAGTTCTCCCATCTTAGGCGCCATACTCTCAGCGGTCTCGTCATATAATCCAAGCGCATTAGGCAGTCCTGCATTAGGATAACAACTGATATAATAAGGAGCCTTATGTGCCAGATCACGAATGAACGGCTTCATCTGAGTAGCGCCAAAGGAGCAGTTTAACCCAACAGAAAATATGGGATAAGTGCTCACGCTAGCTAAGAAAGCATCAAGTGTCTGTCCAGAAAGGGTTCTACCAGCCAAATCGCTCACTGTTACCGACAACATGATTGGGAGGTGTCTTTCGTATTTCTCCATCACCCTCATGCATGCGTCTATAGCACATTTAGCATTCAGCGTATCAAATATCGTCTCTATCAAGAACACATCCACTCCTCCCTGAATCAAGCCATCAGCCTGTTCCATATAGGCCAAAAGTAGCTCGTCATAGGTAATATCGCGCAATGCAGGATCGCTAACGTCTGGCGACATAGACAAGGTCTTATTTGTTGGTCCTATCGAACCAGCAACAAATCTCGGTTTATCAGATGTGGTGAATTGATCTGCTTCAGTACGGGCAAGCTGAGCACCGATATAGGCCATATTCCATGCCTTGTCTTGCAAATGATAATCTGCCTGAGAAATACGTTGGCTACTGAACGTGTTGGTTGAAATAATATCCGCACCTGCATCAAGGTATTTTCGATGGATCTCACTAACAACCTCTGGATGAGTCAGATTCAGTTCATCACTATTACCTACCTTTCCCATCACAGCGCCTATCATGGTTCCCATCGCTCCATCAAGGATGAGAACCCTCTCCTTTATGATCTCATTTAGTTCTTTATTCATTATCCACCTAATCATTAACCATACGTTATTTCCACACTTTCATCGCACGATCCATCTCCCTACGATCCTCTTTTTCTTTAAGAGTCTGACGCTTATCAAATTCCTTTTTACCCTTACACAGCGCCACATCAACCTTTGCCCTACCTTTTTCATCGATAAAAACAAGTATGGGCACGATGGTATAGCCCGTTTGTTTGGTAGCACTCTCAAGGGCACGTATCTCTTTCTTCGTGAGTAACAATTTCCTGTCACGTTTAGCCTCATGGTTATTATACGAGCCGTAAAAATAGGGACTCACATTCATGCCCTTCACCCACAGTTCACCATTCAGCACAACACAATACGTATCCACTAGACTCGCTTTTCCCAACCGGATGCTCTTAATTTCCGTACCGGTAAGAACGATACCCGCCGTGTAGGTCTCAACAAAAAAGTACTCAAAAGAGGCTTTCTTGTTACGTATCTGGACCGGGCTCTTCTTGCGTAATAGCTCTTCAGTTTTATTCATCTGATCGTTGCAAAATTCTCTAAATGATCATCAACATAATGGGCGATGTCTTCTGTCCATTCCTCTTCGTTTTCAATAAAGATATCATCCAGATTTTCAAACTCAGGATACTGTTCGAACATAGCCATAAAATCCTCATCACTCTTTTCTGTTTCTATCTCGTCGCGATATTTCAGCCACAGAGTGTGAGCATCATAAATCAGCTTTGACGGTGCCCGCATATCCCACTGGCGTAAAACTTTGGCCAGAGGATTCTTGAAAATGAAAGGACCATAACCGTTATATATAAGTTGTACGAAACCGCCATCCATGACTTCTTCATGGAGGATGTTCCAAGCCAATAACGTCAACTGATCAGAGTTCAGTTCAGCCATACTCTCTGCTGTAAGTTCACCACCAATGGTCTCATAGATGGCTTTTACAAACACGGCCAGGAACTCGTCCATGCCTTCAAGGGCAGCCTTCTGCAAATCTTCGTCCTTAACAATTACTTCTTTCATAGCTCATATATCCCTGTGGGAGTTTTACGTTTCAACACTTCTAACTCAACATCCTTTCCAGGAATCACTCCATGTGATCGCAAAATCGTTTCAACCGTTTTGCGAGCCAACTCCGGATGATTATTCTCTTCGCTCAGGTGACATAACCAAATATGCTTCAAGCCCTCGCTCATATTCTCAACTAACGCCTCACCACATGCCACATTCGACAAATGACCACTACCACTCAGTATTCGCTGCTGCAGATAAGCAGGATATGGTCCATTCTTTAGCATCTCAATATCGTGATTCGCCTCTATTACAAGATAGTTCGCATGGTTAATAGCCTGCCTGATATCATCAGTGATACTTCCAATATCGGTGATAACCACAAATACGATTCCTTCGACCTCTAACTCGTAGCCCACATTCTCGCTGGCATCATGTGGAACGGCAAATGGGCGGACTTTAAAATCGCCCAACTGTACTTGTTCACCAATTGTCAGCTCATATTTATGCTCTTGAGAAACTTTTTTTGCTACGCAATAATTTTGGTCTATGCCCTTATGTACCTTGTTAGTGGCATAAACGGGCAGATTCATGTCATGACTCAGGGCTCCCACAGACTTAATATGATCAGCGTGATCGTGTGTGATCAGAATGCGCTTCACAGAATTCAACTGAATACCATACTCTCTGCAATATTTTTTAAGTGTGCGTATTCCGATTCCTATATCTATAATCAGCCCGTCTGTCGCAGTACCCAGATAATAGCAATTTCCGCTGCTACCGCTTCCAAACGATATAAATTTCAACATGTTCTATAATAATTTTCGTGCAAAGGTACTAAATTAATATGAAAAAGCGACTCGCTTTTCACATTATTTATCAATTTAAAATGGCATACCAACAGCAAAGTGGAAAGCCAAGTCTCTACCCAATCTAGGATGCAACAAAGGATAGTGTGCATCATCGTCTCTTTCATAAGCAGGATTAACAGCCTTCATACCAAGATCAAAACGTAAAATAAAATAATCAAAGTTCAATCTCAGTCCCATACCATAACTCACGGCTAGGTCGCTCAGCAGTCGCCCGAATGAGAACTGACCACCTTCTTGGCCTTGATATTCCCTAAACGTCCATATATTACCAGCATCCACAAAAAGGGCGCCATTAAACTTCCAGAAGAGTTTAGCTCTATATTCTGCATTCACATCCAACTTTATATCACCAGTCTGTGTAATAAAGTTTATACGTCCATCCTTATCCTTATACCTACCTGGTCCTAAACTTCTAACGGTCCATCCTCTCACACTGTTGGCACCACCTGAGAAATAGCGTTTTTCAAAAGGTAATACAGTGGAGTTTCCATATGGATAAGCCAAGCCTATACCTATATGAAACACCAACTGGTCATTAGCCCCTCTCAGCAGTTCCTGAGTATAATCGATATCGCCTTTTATATACTGAGCATAAGCGATATTGAACAGCATATGCTGCCCCAGAGCATTTGTCTTAGAATGACCCAACAGTTTCGAGCATGCATTTAACAAGTTACCTGCTGTTTCAAAATTCGTCTTCAATGCTATATGGCCATTATTATAGCTGTACCCAAAGCCCATACGCATAATAAAGAGATCTTCATAATTATAGCGAAGAATCACGTTCGAATTGGACTCGTTATCCAGATACTCTTTCTTAAAAGTTTCACTAATCCATGGCATAAAAACATAGTTCAGATTCACCAGGTCAAAGCGATAACTATCGTGATGATTCTGAGGTCTCCACTGATACGACCACCCTGCAGTCAGTACCCGACGATGAAATTCTGGACGATCTTGAGTGTCATATATCAGACTTAAATCGCTGGTTGCCAGAGTTCTTCTACGGAAGCTACGACTCAAGAATGGCATAATAAAGCGAGGGAATGAAAGGCGGGTTTCAATACTATATTCAGTAAAGTTCTGATTACTATATCCCTCCAGTCCCTTGATGGCTTCATAAGCACCGCGCAACTGCAAGCTAAAGGTCTCCGATCCTCTAAACAGGTTTCGATTTTGATATGTAAGGGATGCTGCAGCTCCAAAATCACCGGCAGTATTCGTCCCTTCGGGTTGAAAACTTATAGTAGAGGGCTTATTTGACTGTATCTGAATTTTAGCGTCAAGCAGTGTTGTGTCAGGATATTGGTCAAAAGCAATATTCGTATACCTTACTGCTCCCAATCTACCGAAATGATTATAGGTGTTCTGCAATTTTCCAGACGAATACAAATCGCCTGTTTCCAAGAACGTATTTTCACCAAGCACTTTCGGACGAAGGTGTAATCGCTGATCATCGCCCGACTCCTCATAGGCAACACGCCCTATATGATAGGGCTTGTGCAGCTGCTGCAACCTCAATTTCAGATTAACGCCATTTGAGGTCTCATCTTTGCTGGCTGTATAAGTCACATACTCCTTATGGAAACGGAAGTAGCCATTATTCTGCAGAAACTGAGTAATCTGATTACGTTCAGCAGATAACATCTCTACGCTAAACTGCATACCTTGATACAATAGTGATTTGCGACGCTTCAGTGTGTTACGAATCGTCGTATCTTCAATTTCAAATTCCAGTTCACGTACATAATATGGTTTACTCGGATGCAACACATAAACAGCATCCAGTTTGTGTTTCTTTTTATCTATAAACAGTTCTACTTGAGCATCCAGATAGCCTTTATTCTGCAAAGCCTGTTGTAAATCTTCACAAGTCATTTTAGCCTGCACCGAATCATAAATCACAGGGGGTTCTCCCATTTGGCGTAACGTACGATTCACCCATGAACTATCTTTACCTGCTAAGGCATATACACCCAAAGGCAACTTAACAGCAGAGAACCAGCGAGAATTTCCTTTCTGACGTACATAATTCTTCAATTGTCCAGTGTTGATATCGCGGTATTTCCCATCAACCACCACTTTAACATCATCTAGCAGATAATTGCCTTCTGGAATATCGCGTGTAACCGAACAGCTACATAACAAAAACGCTACTGCCGATATAAATATATGTGAGAAATCTGTCTTCATGTTCATTTCGAGGCAAAATTAATAAAAAAAAGGCACGAAACATACAGATTAACACAGATTAATTATAATTTTTTAAAAAAATCAGTGCATACTATCAAATAGGTACCTAAAAAAACGTAACTTTGCACGAAAAATATAATATCACAGATATGATTAGTAAGAATCAGATAAAATACGTCCATCTGTTAGAACTAAAAAAGTTCCGAAAGCAAGAAGGACTATATATTGCCGAGGGACATAAGGTTGTGGGTGACTTATTGAAAGCCGGTTTCGTTCCCAATCATATTTTCGCAACCAAGGAATGGTTATCCCAAAATCATTTCGCCAACACGATTGAGGTTAGCAACGAGGAGTTAACGCGCCTCTCACTCCTACAACATCCGCAACAGGTTTTAGCACTTTTTCCTATACCAAAAAACACGCTCTCTTCCCGTGATTTATTTCAAGAGAACCAGTTATCTCTTTTTCTTGACAACATACAGGATCCAGGCAACCTGGGGACTATCATTCGCATAGCCGACTGGTTCGGTATCGACACCATATTTTGCAGTGAAGGAACAGTTGACGCATGGAACCCCAAAGTTATTCAAGCCACAATGGGTTCCATAGCTCGGGTAAACATGATTTATACCGATTCTACAGAGTTCTTTAACTCACTACCCTCCGACTACCCCATCTATGGCACTTTCCTCGACGGCCAAAACATCTACGCACAACAACTTTGCCAACATGGTGTCATCGTCATGGGTAACGAGGGCAATGGCATTTCAGATACCGTCCGCGCCCACGTCACACATAAACTATTGATACCCGATTTCCATAATGGCAACACAGCAGACAGCCTGAACGTAGCCATCGCAACTGCCATCACCTGTTCAGAATTCTGCAGACGAAGGTTATAGCCATTGCATGGCAGCCTGATGCAAATACTTATTTACACTTGTCGTACCACTCTTGCAACCCTGCACGTGGTACGCCTTGTTTTATTGCCTGATCAAGCGCCTCGCGAGCCTTTTTCTTGCGTCCTATCCTAATCAGCACATCTACCTTCGAGACTGTCAGAGCGGCATCACTAGGCTTCCGGCGCAAAGCCTCATCCCAATCGTAGAGCGCTGCATCATATTGCAACAATTGCGTTTCATAAGCAGCTCTTGCCGCATAGGCATCTGCACTGTCAGGAAACATCTGTACAGCGCGATTCAACTCATCGACAGCATCGGTACGCCTATTCAGCAGCTGTAACACATGCGCCAAACCCAATCGTGCCTCAAGATGTTCTGGTAGAATAGCCAAAAACGCCTCATAATCTGCACGAGCCACATCGTAATGACGCAGTTGGGTGTGACAGAAAGCACGGAAATATAATGCTGCCAAATTGCGATTATCCAACTTCAACACCTGACTATACTCATCAACAGCATAATCATATTGCCTAAGATTGATGTTAGCCTCTGCTTTTTTCAATCGGAAATCAATATTATCCGGATGCTTATTGATCTGCTCTATCAGCACCGACACCGAATCACGCCATTGTTTGGGGGTTTGTGCTTGTACACATCCCCCCGTAAACAATAACGCTATTACTAATTTTACTATTTTACGCATTCTTGATATAATTCACAATCCACTCTCCCACTTCGCTTGTGCCATAGTGTGCACCGCCTTCTACTTGTATCTCTGGAGTACGTACATGGGCATCAAGCGATGCCGTTACAGCCTTACGAACGAGGGCACCTTCACTATTCAGTCCAAAATGTTCCAGTAACATAGCCGCAGACAGAATCTGTGCAATAGGATTGGCCAAATTCTGCCCAGCTGCCTGAGGCCACGAGCCATGGACAGGCTCAAACAGAGGCGTATGCTCACCCAACGACGATGATGGCTGCAGGCCCATTGACCCCGTAATACAACTGGTCTCATCAGTCAGTATATCACCAAAGGTGTTCTCGGTCACAATTACATCAAAGAATCGAGGTTCCGTAAGCACGCGCATCGAAGCATTGTCGATAAACATATAGTCTGTGGTCACCTCTGGATACTGCGATTCCATTTCTTTAGCTATTTGACGCCACAACCGACTCGAAGCCAATACGTTTGCCTTATCCACAACAGTAAGGTGCTTCTTACGGATCATGGCCATTTCAAAACCCACTTTCAGAATACGCTCAATCTCCGGGCGTGTATATACATTGGTATCATAGGCCTTATCGTTGTCTTGATATTTTTCGCCAAAATACATACCGCCAGTTAACTCGCGAATCACCACAAAGTCAGCACCCTTCAGAAGTTCCTCTTTCAGCGGCGACTTATGAAGTAAACAATCAAAAGTGGCCACAGGACGAACATTAGCGTAGAGTCCCAACTGCTTACGCATAGCCAGCAGGCCCGTTTCCGGACGCACTTTCGCCGTAGGGTCATTATCGAACTTGAGTGAACCAACAGCAGCAAACAATACAGCATCTGCATTCATACAGACCTCATGCGTTTCCTTGGGATATGGATCACCCACTTCTTCAATAGCATGTGCGCCACAGATAGCAGCATGATAAATAAACTCGTGACCAAACTTCTGAGCAATAGCATCCAGTACAGCCACACCTTGTTTCATTATTTCAGGGCCTATTCCATCGCCCTCTAATACAGCAATATTCAGTTTCATATTAACATTATATTTCTCCAAATTGTTCGTTTTCGTAAATGTTCAACATCTTAAAGGTTGCTTTTATAGCCGCTTCGGTCTGGTCTGCATCAAGACCACGGGTACGGAGTATTTTACCATTATCGTTCCACGTAATAACCGTCTGCACCAAAGCATCTGTACGGCCACCAGGAGGAATGGTAACAGCATAGTTCTGTAATAGGGGGAACGTACGCCCAAGATATTTTTTATAGATGTATCGGAGCGACTTCACAAAGGCATCATACTGACCATCACCTGTAGCAGAAGCTTCATACGCACGACCATTGATTTCCACTTTAATATTTGCGCCAGGTTTCAAACCATAAGCCGTTGAAACAACATAACTTACAAGTTTTACTTTATCTTCTGGTGCATCATGTTTCAGCACGTCGCTCACAATAAAGGGAAGATCCTCCTGAGTCACGATCTCTTTCTTGTCACCAAGTTCCGTGATACGTTGTGTTACACGACGTGTTTGTTCTGGTGTTAGTTCCAGCCCCAGTTCTTCCAGATTCTTGGCGATATTAGCTTTACCACTGTTCTTACCTAAGGCATACTCACGCTTACGACCGAATCTTTCTGGCGCCAAGGCATTGCAATACAAATTATCCTTTTTGTCACCATCCGCATGCACGCCAGCCACCTGTGTAAACACATTGTCGCCAATGATTGGCTGATTAGGCGCCACAGCGATGCCGCTATAGCTCTCAACCATGCGCGACATATCGTTCAACTTATCTTCGCGAATATTTGTACGGGCATTAAACTGGTCTTTCAGAATAACCTGCACGCTCGACAATGGCGCATTGCCACAACGCTCACCAAGTCCATTCACTGTCACATGCAGACCTTTTGCACCGCTTAGCACCGCAGCCAGAGAGTTGGACACAGCCAAATCGTAGTCGTTATGAGCATGAAAATCAAAATGCGTATCAGGGTAACGTTTCAGCATTTTACGGAAATACTCGATACACTGTAACGGGTTCATAATGCCAAGCGTGTCAGGCAACATAAAACGACGTATCCCGATATCACAGAGCGCATCCATTAGCTGATAGACATAAGCAGGCGACTCCTTCATGCCACCACTCCAATCCTCCAGATAGAGATTGACAGAGATGCCTTTAGAATGAGCATATTTCACCTCACGACGAATGTCCTCAATATGCTCTTCGGGACTTTTCTGCAGCTGTTGGGTGCAATGTTTCAACGAGCCCTTAGCCAAGAGATTCAAGGTTTTGCAACCACACTCAAAGGTCCAGTCAACACTCTTGCCACTATCAATAAATCCCAGAACCTCAACCCTTTCGAGCTTTTCTATGCGGTCTGCGTAACGGCAAATCATGCTAACAGCCTCACGCTCCCCTTCTGATACACGCGCAGAAGCTACCTCGATGCGATCCACATTCAGATCATTGAGCAGCATTCGCGCTATCATCAACTTTTCGTGGGGCAGAAAACTCACACCGCTGGTCTGTTCGCCATCACGCAGGGTGGAGTCCATAATCTCAACAAAAGGTTGGATGCGTTTATACTTGTTTACTTGTTCGCTTGTTCCCATAACTCAGTTTTGTTTTGGTTTTCTACCAGAAAATCAATATCATCAAGCCCATTCATCAAGCAGTGTTTCTTATAGGCGTTGATTTCAAAATGCTCCTGACGACCAGTGGCCTTATTCGTAACAGTTTGGTTAGGCAGATCTACCTCGACCTGCATTTGAGCATCAGCTTCAATACTTGCAAAGAGTTCGTCAAGAAAAGACTCACTCACCACTACGGGGAGCACAAAGTTATTAAGTTCGTTATTTTTATGAATATCAGCAAAGAAGGAACTGATAACCACACGGAAGCCATAACCAGCAATAGCCCAAGCCGCATGTTCACGACTGCTACCTGAACCGAAGTTCTTACCAGCAACAAGGATACAACCTGAATAAGCAGGATTATTGAGTACAAAATCCTTATTAAGTGTTCCATCGGCATTGTAGCGCCAATCCCGGAACAAGTTGTCGCCAAAGTATTTTTCCTCACGAGTCGTGGCCTTCAGAAAACGTGCGGGTATGATCTGGTCTGTATCTACATTTTCCAAATGAAGAGGAACACAAGTAGATGTTATAACGTTGAATTTTTGCTTCATAATAATTCTCTTGGATCGGTTAATACTCCAGTTATTGCAGCAGCAGCTGCAGTCAGCGGCGATGCCAGTATCGTGCGTGCACCTGGACCTTGACGTCCTTCAAAGTTTCGATTAGACGTGCTAACGGCTAGCATGCCTGCGGGAATCTTGTCATCATTCATGGCCAAGCAAGCAGAACAGCCTGGCTGACGGATACTAAACCCGGCAGCCTCAAGGATCTTATCCAAACCCTCCTCACGTATCTGTTGATCTACAGCCCATGACCCAGGAACAAGCCAAGCAACAAGTTTTTCAGCTTTTCTACGTCCTTTTACTAATGACGCAAAAGCACGAAAATCCTCAATTCGCCCATTGGTACATGCCCCTAAAAAAACATAATCGACCTTGGTTCCCAACAATTTCTGACCAGCTTCAAAACCCATATAGTTCAAAGCCTTTTCAAACCCGACGCCACCTGCTTCAGGAATTGATTCTGTGATACCGATTCCCATACCAGGATTGGTGCCATAGGTGATGCGCGGTTCAATGTCTGCCGCCTCAAAGCGCAGTTCCTTATCAAACACTGCATCATCACCACTCTTCAACGTTTTCCAATAAGCCACAGCTTTCTCCCAATCTTCACCTTGGGGAGCGAACTCTCTACCCTTCAAGTAATCAAAAGTAGTGTCGTCAGGTGCGATAAAACCACCACGGGCACCCATCTCTATCGACAGATTACAAAGTGTCAGACGACCTTCCATCGACATTGATTGTACTGTCGATCCTGCATACTCAATAAAATAGCCCGTAGCACCGCTGGTAGAAATCTGGCTCATCAGATAGAGCGCCACATCCTTCGGAGTCACTCCTTTCCGCAACTCACCATCAATCGAAATACGCATGGACATGGGCTTCTGTTGCAGAATACATTGCGACGCCATCACCATCTCGACCTCGCTGGTACCAATACCAAAAGCAACAGCTCCCATGGCACCGTGAGTAGATGTATGCGAATCACCACAAACGATTGTCATACCAGGCAAAGAAAGGCCTTTCTCTGGTCCCACCACATGGATGATACCATTATCCTTCGACATCATACCATAATGTGTAAGTCCAAATTCTGCCGCATTCTTAGCCAAAGCATCTACCTGTGCTTTCGAAACAGGATCCTCGATAGGCTTATCCTGATCATGGGTAGGCGTATTGTGGTCCGGCATGCAGAAGATCTGCTTAGGACGGAAACATTTCAAGCCACGAGCACGCATACCATCAAAAGCCTGAGGAGAAGTTACTTCATGACAATACAAACGGTCTATATATAGCTGCTGTGGACCATCTTCAACCTGCTGAACCACATGTTTATCCCATATTTTATCAAAAAGTGTATTCATTCGTTCTCTGTTTTAAATTTGTTTATACAATCGATATATGCTTCTACACTAGCAGTAACAATATCTGTATTTGCACCGAAACCATAGTACAGACTACCATCGTATTCTACCTGCATATGGACTTTACCCACATCATCGCTACCCTTAGAAATAGCCTGGATAGTAAACTCCTTCAGTGTCATCTGCTTCATAATGATTTTTTTAAGCGCCTTGATAGCCGCGTCAACAGGACCATTTCCACTGGCAGCAGCCTCAAACTTCTGGCCACTGATATCAAGTCCAATGGAAGCCACGCTCTTCACGCCTTTACCCGTAGTAACCTGCAGGAAGTCAAGTCTTACTGCATGCGTTTCTGCAGTATCCGCCCCAGCAAGCATGAGCGCATCGGCATCGGTCACCTCCTTCTTCTGGTCTGCCAGCACCAGGAATTTTTCGTAAACCTTATCGAGTTTTTCTTCCGTGAGGTCTACTCCGTTCACATGCAAGCGATGTTTCAGTGCAGCACGACCTGAGCGCGCAGTCAACACGATGCTATTATCATCGATACCCACATCCTTTGGATCAATAATCTCATAAGTATGTACATTCTTCAATACGCCATCCTGATGGATTCCACTTGAATGGGCAAAAGCATTACGTCCCACAATAGCTTTATTAGGTTGAACGGGCATATTCATCAAGCTCGACACCATACGACTGATAGGATATATCTTTGTGGTATTGATGTTGGTCTCAATATCCAGGCTTTTATGACACTTCAATATCATCGCAATCTCTTCGAGTGATGTATTACCTGCACGCTCACCAATACCGTTGATGGTTACCTCCACCTGTCGGGCACCAGCCAGCACACCATTCAAGGTATTAGCTGTAGCCATTCCTAAATCGTTATGACAATGCGTTGATATCACGGCACGGTCGATATTATCAACATGCTCCTTCAAGTATTTGATCTTCTCAAAATACTCTTGTGGCAGACAATAACCGGTCGTATCCGGGATATTAACGACAGTGGCACCTGCCTTGATCACGGCCTCAACCACCTGAGCCAGATACGCATTGTCAGTACGTCCGGCATCCTCACAATAGAACTCCACATCGTCGACAAAACGTTTGGCATATTTAGTTGCAGCAACAGCACGTTCCAAAATTTCCTCACGTGTAGAATTGAATTTAAACCTGATATGTTCGTCACTTGTACCAATACCTGTGTGGATACGCTTGTGCTTAGCATATTGAAGAGCCTCATATGCCACATCAATATCACGTTCTACTGCACGGGTCAATGCACAGATAACAGGCCATGTCACCGCTTTTGAAATTTCAATTACACTATTGAAGTCACCTGGACTAGAGATAGGAAATCCTGCTTCAATCACATCCACTCCTAATTGCTCAAGCGCCTTCGCTACCTGGATTTTCTCTACCGTATTCAACTGACATCCGGGCACCTGCTCGCCATCACGAAGCGTTGTGTCGAAAATAAACAATCTGTCACTCATTTTTATTCTATCTTATAATTATACGTTTAACTCCAAGAAAAAAGCCTTTCGCACTCGGAAGTGAGAAAGGCTCTATAACATTCAGTATCATTATATCTAACTTATATATGCACCCCAATCACTTCCGCCTGCCCCAAGCAGTCGAATAATAATAATAAGGCCATTAAGTAGATTTAAACTCTTCATACTTGTATATGTTTTTATTTTCGGGTGCAAAAGTAATCATTTCTCTTGGAATAAACAAACAATTTGCAACTTTTTTACCTAAAAATATTCCAATTTATCATTTTTGAGCAAAATTTGCTTATTATTCATTAGCTTCTTGATAGATTTTCACCATATCAGCAGCTGTCAGCACTTCCATTGCACCTATATTCATCTTTCCATTGCGACTGCATTTGTCGACCAACAATCCAATTTCTTCATCTGTAAGTTGTCGTCCAATCAGTTCTGGTATACTGGTTGGCATGTTTATCGAACGGAAGAAAGCCTCAATGGCCTCAACACCTCTGAGTGCACCTTCCACCCCCATCACATTCTTGGCAAACTTATCAAAACGAGCCATGTGCCTATCCATCACATAGCGAGCCCAAGAGCCCCATATAGCAGCCAGACCGGCACCATGCGTCACACCAAACATGCCGCTCAGCTCATGTTCCAGCTTGTGACAGGCAAAATCTTTCTCTGTGCCACACTCCATCAAATCGTTGTGCGACAACGAACTTGCCCACATGATGGCAGCACGGTTCTTATAATCCTCAGGATTTCGCAATACCACTGTCGTTGCCTCCATAACCGTACGCAACAATGCTTCTGCAAGTGCATCAGTAAGCATGGCGTCTTCATATTTCGAAAAATAGCGCTCCATGGTATGCATCATGATATCTGTGGCACCTGCTGCAGTCTGATAAGCAGGCAACGTATAGGTCCGACAGGGATTCATGATAACAAACCGACAACGGCACAGGTCGCTGTTGACACCACGCTTTAACATACCATCATCTTTGGTTATCACGCAACTTGATGACATCTCCGAACCTGCGGCAGGTATAGTGAGCACGACACCAATAGGCAAACACGACTGCGGCACAGCTTTGCCATCCCAATAATCCCAAACATCACCTGCATAGCCTACACCATACCCGATGGCCTTAGCAGAATCGATAACAGATCCACCGCCAACAGCCAGTATAAAGTCCACCGCCTCGCGTTTACACAATTCGATACCTTCGTACACCTTACTTAATAAAGGATTGGGGACCACCCCACCCAACTCCACGTATGGCAGCTTTGCATCAGCCAGCATCTTTTCTATCTTGTCAAGCAGACCTGACTTACGAGCGCTACCGCCGCCATAGTGCACCAACACCTTTTTGGCACCGCACTGCTGCAACAACTGAGGCAGTTTCTCCTCACTTTCCTTACCAAACACCACTCTTGTTGGCGCATAGAAATTGAAATCCTTTATCATACTTATTTAATTTTATTGCAATTTTGCATGCAAAGATAAGAATATTATTTGTAACTTTGCACCCGAAATAAGGTAAATAAATGAAAAAGGTATTAATATCTATTATAACACCCATCATCCTGCTGTGGGTAGCAGCTTTTCGGATAGACAGGCCCAGCCATCAGGGCATGCAACTCTGCTCACAAATCACCCCACAGAAGCACACACCCATCAGCACCTTGAATACCGACACACTCCCCGATCTCAGCGACGAGTTCAAATACTACTTCGACCGTCATAACGTCATGGATGAAGGCTACGAGATGGTAGCAGCATTTGCTAACGGCAAACGACTTATCATAGAGCCGGCCAGCCGGCTGACCGTATGGAGCGTAGGCACATGGCGTCATCGAAAACACGAGGGCACTGCCCTTACCGTCGACTCAACAGGCTTTACCATCGTGGGCACCTATATGGCAGATACCATCAAGACGGGCTTAAAAATCGACACCATAGGCACCTATCTTGGCGATTTCAAAGGTCTGGTTCCCAATGGACACGGTGCCTACATCAGCAACGAGTGTTATTTTGAGGGACACTGGAACGAAGATCAACGAAACGGATTCGGCATACAAGTACTGATGCCTACTGACGACAGCCATCGTTTACAGGTGGGTGAATGGAAAAAGAACCGATTCTGGGGCGAACGCATGAAATACACCTCGGAACGTATATATGGCATAGACATCGCCCGCTATCAGCACGGACAAGGCCGCCACAAGTACCCCATTAAATGGAATCTGCTCGGCATCAACTATCTTGGTCGGAAGAACCATAAGAATGTCCATGGAAAAGCAGACTACCCCGTATCCTTCATTTTCATCAAAAGCACTGAAGGAACCACCATTCGCAATCAGTACTATGCTAGCGACTATGCACAAGCACGCAAGCACGGCATCGCCATTGGGGCATACCACTTCTTTTCACTCAAATCGTCGGGAGCGGCTCAGGCTCAACACTTCATCAAGAACACTAAGTTTCAGAAAGGCGACCTGCCTCCTGTGCTCGACGTTGAGCCCAGCGACGCACAGATAGCGGCAGCTGGAGGAGCAGAGAAGATGTTCCATCACATCCGCGTTTGGCTCAGAATGGTGAAAAAGCACTGCGGTGTTTCACCTATATTATATATAAACCAGATGTTTATCAATAAATACTTTGCGATGGTTCCCGACATCAAGCGCGATTATGACGTATGGATAGCACGCTATGGAGAGTATAAACCCGATGTACGACTGGCCTTCTGGCAACTGTGTCCGGACGGACATGTGAAAGGCATTCATGGCGAAGTCGACATCAACGTTTTTAATGGTTATAAGAGTCAGTTTGAATCATTCTTAAAACAAAAATCCATCAAATGAAAACACTATTGATACTCGTGGGCAAGACCACCAACAAGCATTTCCAGGCAGGCATAACCGACTACTGCGAACGCATATCTCACTATATGCCTTTCGAGTTGGTAACCATACCTGAGCTCAAAAACACCAAGAGTCTCTCTGAGGACCAGCAGAAACAAGCTGAAGGAGAATTGATTCTTAAACAGATTCAGAATAGCGACACCGTCGTATTACTTGATGAACACGGCAAAGCTTTCCGAAGCATAGAGTTTGCCAAATGGCTGGAACAAAAACGGAATACGACCCGCCGACTGGTATTCGTAGTAGGCGGACCGTATGGATTCTCTTCCGATGTTTATAGTAGAGCCAATGAGCAGCTTTCGCTCTCAAAGATGACTTTTTCGCACCAAATGATTCGTCTCGTTTTCACCGAGCAAATATATAGAGCATGCACCATCATCAAAGGCGAGCCCTATCACCACGAATAATCAAAGATCATGATAGTTCTTTACATCAAAGGTCGTGATACGCATATCCCCTGTTTCAAAGCCACGTTTCAGCCAACGTTTGCGCTGCGCGCTGGTGCCATGAGTAAACGACTCGGGGGTAGCACGTCCTTGGGCCTTTTTCTGGAGCCAGTCATCACCGATAGCTTTGGCTAATTCCAACCCCTTCTCCAAATCACCATACTCCATCGAATGGTTTATCGCATCCTCATAATGAGCCCAGACGCCAGCATAGTAATCTGCCAACAGTTCAAGACGCACGCTAATCTGATTAGCCGTCACCTTATCTGTTTGACTCATAGCTGAATGAGCCTTGTTCAACGTACCTGTCAGATACTCGACATGATGACCTATCTCATGGGCTATCACATAGGCATAAGCAAAAGTATTCCCCTCTACACCGAGTTGGCGTTTCATCTGCGTAAAGAAAGACAGATCCACGTATAACTTCTGGTCGCCCGAGCAATAGAACGGTCCCACGGCTGCGCTAGCCATTCCACAAGCCGAGTTCACCTGGTTGGAAAACAGCACCAGTGTAGGATATTGATAGTCGCCCCAGTCGTTCTCTTGGAAGATTTTACTCCACACCTCCTCGGTTGAAGCAAGTATCTTCTTACAATCAGACGCCAGTTCCTGCTCTTCTTCGGTGAAGTTCTCCTCACCCACGGTCTCCGTAGGCGCTTGCATGGTTTGTTGAACAACATTCTGGACGACATCGCCCACGTTTCCGCCCTGCAAAAAAGTAAACAGCGCTATCAGGATGATGCCTCCGATACCGCCAATACCAGCCTTTGCACCGCCACCCAGTCGGCGACGATCCTCTACATGCGAACTTTCTCGTCTTCCGTCTAATCTCATAGTCTTAAAGTTTTTATAGCGTTATTGTTATCTCACTGTCATATGAAAACATCCCTGCTTCACTTCGTATTTGATGTAGCAACGACCTTGTTCACGCATATCGCGCAACACCTCACACAACACATACTTCAAACTATCATTTCTAACCGCACGACGGGCGGGGCCATCAGGATCCTCCACCGTCTCATAGCGGTTATAGCAGACATCGAAGGTGGTTCCATACAGATGACACGAGTTCTCTGTCGCATTACCGTTATGACGGCGCAACTTGACCACATCCTCCTCAGTACGCAATACGCTGGTCACTATAGGTCGATGCAAAGGGATACCTTTTACATACAAGCTATCGAAAAATGCCACACCGATATCTTGCAAAAGAACAGCGGCACGAGGCACCAGATAGGGTATACTGGAATAGAGTTTGTCAATATGGAAATAAGGATTAGATCCCACATACACGAGTTCATTCTTACGTTTCTCCGCATCCTCACGGTTCTTAACCCGTTTCACGCCCCATTTCAATGCTGCTGCCAGCTGGACCGATTGCGTATCAGGGAAACACGCCTTGAAACTGGGGACAGACAAGATTTTATGTGGTCGCCCGTTCGTTGCCATGCTTGGCTGATTATAAGTTACAGAATCATTAAGAGCGCTTACCTCATTGGAACAACTGTTGCTATCAGACCTCTCTGCTGCCAGCGAAGGGAAGGCCGCTCGAACCACAGCCAACAACAACACAACAGCCGTAAAACCCATTAAATATCGTTTTTTTGTAAGTTTCATCTAAAAAAATACTTTTGCGTTGCAAAGATACAAATTATTTTTGTAACTTTGTGCCCAAATTTTAAAAAACTTCAGCTTTTGATAGAGAAACATATCGTATTAGAAGACATTGACCCCGTCATATTCTATGGGGTTGGCAACGGGCACTTACAGATGATTCGCTCGCTTTATCCAAAACTGCGTATCATGGCTCGCGATAATGTAATTCGCGTCCTTGGCGACGAAGAGCAAATGGCAGCATTCGAAGAAAGTGTTGAAAAGTTGCGTGCGCATGTACTCCGTTTCAACTCACTTGGCGACGAGGACATCCTTGATATTATTAAAGGCAAGCGCACTCGCGATGATGTTCCTGATGGTGTAGTGGTCTATTCCATGTCAGGACGCCCCATCAAGGCACGTACCCCAAACCAGCAACGGCTCATCGAAGCATATAACCAGAACGACATGGTATTTGCTGTTGGTCCTGCTGGTACAGGAAAAACATATCTCTCTATCGCATTGGCCGTAAAAGCACTGAAGGATAAGACTGCCAAGAAGATCATCCTCTCCCGTCCGGCTGTCGAGGCAGGCGAGAAACTTGGATTTCTGCCTGGCGACATGAAAGAAAAGATCGACCCCTATCTGCAGCCCCTATACGATGCGCTGGAAGATATGCTGCCACAGGTAAAACTTCAGGATATGATGGAAAAACATATCATTCAGATTGCTCCCTTGGCATTTATGCGCGGTCGCACACTTTCCGATGCTGTCGTCATTCTCGACGAGGCTCAGAACACAACCCCTGCACAGATTCGCATGTTCCTCACTCGCATGGGCTGGAACACCAAGATGATCATCACCGGTGATATGACTCAGATAGACCTGCCCCACTCACAGAAGAGTGGACTGATAGAAGCCCTCCATATATTAAATAATGTGGAAGGTATTGGTATTGTAAATCTGGACCGTGCTGATATTGTGCGTCATAAACTCGTTACTCGCATTGTGAATGCTTACGAGGAATTTGATAAGGAGATGAAAGGTGAAATTGTAAAATAGTCAAAATAGAAAATGAAAGCATTAACTAAGACGGACTTTAAGTTCGAAGGACAGAAAAGCGTGTATCACGGAAAGGTACGCGATGTGTACAACATCAACGACGATCTGATGGTGATGGTAGCCACCGACCGCATTTCAGCATTCGACGTAGTGCTGCCTAAAGGTATCCCCTTCAAGGGACAGGTACTCAACCAGATTGCTGCTAAGTTCCTGGATGCCACTACCGACATCTGTCCTAACTGGAAGTTGGCCACTCCCGACCCCATGGTAACTGTGGGCCTGAAGTGCGAGGGATTCCGTGTAGAGATGATCATCCGTAGTATTCTCACCGGTTCAGCATGGCGCGAGTACAAGAATGGCTGCCGCGAATTGTGTGGTGTAAAGCTGCCCGACGGCATGAAGGAGAACGAGCGTTTCCCCGAGCCCATTATCACGCCTACCACCAAGGCCGACGAGGGTCACGACATGAATATCTCTAAGGAAGAGATTATCGCACAGGGCATTGTTTCTGCTGAGGACTACGCTATCATGGAGGACTACACCCGTAAGATTTTTGCTCGTGGACAGGAGATTGCCGCCAAGCGCGGATTGATCCTCGTTGACACCAAGTACGAGTTTGGTAAGCGTGACGGTAAAGTGTATCTCATCGACGAGATTCACACACCCGACTCCAGCCGTTATTTCTATGCTGATGGCTATGAGGAGAAGTTGGCTAAAGGCGAGCCCCAGCGCCAGCTGTCTAAGGAGTTCGTTCGCCAATGGCTTATTGAGCACAACTTCATGAACGAGCCCGGCCAGGTTATGCCAGAGATTACCGACGAATATGCTGAGAGCGTTTCTGATCGCTACATCGAGCTCTACGAGCACATCGTAGGCGAGAAATTTGAGCGTGAGGCCAGCGAAGGCGATATCGCCCAGCGCATCGAGAAGAACGTAGGTGAGTGGCTGACAGCATTTAAATCACGCTAAGCATCATGTACGAGCAGGAAAAGATAAAACCATACGGCGACGGTGAGAAAGCCTCACAGGTAGAGCAGATGTTCGATAACATCGCACCCACCTATGACAAGTTGAACCACCGGCTGTCATTGGACATCGATAAAGGGTGGCGGTGCAAGGCCATTAAGGCCTTGGCGCCCTATCACCCACAGTCGCTGCTCGACATTGCCACCGGCACCGGCGATTTCGCCATCCTTGCAGCCCAGATGCTGCACCCCACCCGCCTTGTGGGTGCTGACATCAGTGAAGGCATGATGGAGATAGGGCGCAAAAAGGTGAAGGCACTTGGCCTCAACCACATCGTGACGTTCGAGAAGGAAGACTGTCTGCACCTATCCTACGACAGCAACACTTTCGACGCCATAACAGCCGCTTTTGGCATCCGCAACTTTGCCGACCTTGATGCAGGCCTGCGCGAGATGTATAGGGTGCTCAAACCAGGAGGTCACCTCTCCATTGTTGAGCTGACAACCCCCATCTCGTTCCCTATGAGACAACTATTCCATATCTATTCTCATACGGTGCTCCCCATCTACGGCCGGATTATTTCACGCGATACCAGCGCTTACACCTATCTCACCAAGACCATTGAAGCCTTTCCTCAAGGCGAGCGAATGGTTGACATTCTGATGAAGGCCGGCTTTGCAGAGGCCTCATTCCGCCGACTCACATTTGGCATATGTACGATGTATTTCGCAACAAAATAAATACTAAAGATGGACAAATACGGACTTATCGGCTATCCATTAGGACATTCGTTCTCCATCAGCTACTTCAACCAGAAGTTTGCCGACGAAGGCATTAATGCCAGGTATGAGAACTTTGAAATTCCTACAATCGACGATCTGCCAGAGATCATCGACCGCAATCCTAACTTGAAAGGGCTCAATGTCACCATCCCATACAAAGAGAAGGTGATTCCTTTCCTCGACAGCATTTCACCTGAAGCACGAGCCATTGGTGCCGTAAACGTGATTCGCGTGGTACACGAGAAGAACAAAACACTGCTCAAAGGCTACAACAGCGATGTCATCGGGTTCACCCAAAGCATCGAAAGCATGCTTGACCCCAAATGGCACAAGAAAGCCCTCATCCTGGGAACCGGAGGCGCATCAAAAGCCATCAATTTTGGATTAAAATCACTAGGTATCGAACCCGTGTTCGTCAGCCGTTATGAACGTCCCAACACCATTCAGTACAGTTCGATCACTCCCGAAGTCATCAAGGAATACAACGTTATTGTAAACTGCACGCCCCTGGGCATGTATCCCAAGACCGACGAATGTCCCGACCTCCCCTACGAGGCAATGGACTCGCATACTATCCTCTACGACCTCATTTACAATCCCGACCAGACGCTATTTATGCGGAAAGGCATGAAATACGGCGCAGAAACGAAAAACGGACTTGAGATGCTTCTGCTCCAAGCTTTCGCCAGTTGGGAATTTTGGCACGGAAAAGACAAATAAAGAATTATGGATAATAGGTATATGATGCGTGGCGTTTCTGCCGCAAAAGAAGACGTACACGCTGCTATCAAAAACATTGACAAGGGAATTTTCCCACAGGCATTCTGTAAGATTATTCCCGACATTCTGGGGGGCGACCCTGAGTATTGTAACATCATGCATGCTGATGGCGCTGGCACCAAGTCTGCCCTCGCCTACATGTACTGGAAAGAAACGGGCGACCTTTCTGTATGGAAAGGCATCGCACAGGACGCCATTGTCATGAACACCGACGACCTGCTCTGCGTAGGAGCCGTTGACAACATTCTTGTATCGAGCACTATCGGACGTAACAAAATGCTGATTCCCGGCGAAGTTATCTCTGCCATTATCAATGGAACCGACGAGTTGCTCGCAGAATTACGCGAGATGGGTATTGGCATCTACCCCACAGGTGGCGAGACAGCTGACGTGGGCGACCTGGTTCGAACCATCATCGTTGACAGCACCGTCACTTGTCGTATGAAACGTTCTGACGTTATCAACAATGCCAACATCCGTCCTGGTGATGTCATTGTTGGCTTGTCGTCTACAGGTCAGGCCACCTACGAGCATCGCTACAATGGCGGCATGGGCTCAAACGGACTCACCTCTGCCCGACATGATGTGTTTGCCAAATATCTGGCTGAGAACTACCCCGAGAGCTACGATCACGCTGTACCCGATGAACTCGTATATAGCGGAAAATACAAGCTCACCGACAAGGTTGAGGGTTCACCAGTTGATGCTGGTCAGTTAGTACTCTCGCCAACACGTACCTACGCTCCAGTCATCAAGAAGTTGCTCGACGAACTTCGACCAGAGATTCATGGTATGGTACACTGCACAGGCGGTGCCCAGACCAAGGTACTGCACTTCGTCAACGACAACTGCCGTGTGATCAAAGACAACATGTTCCCTGTTCCTCCACTCTTCCATGCCATCCACGAGTGCTCTGGCACAGACTGGAAGGAGATGTATCAGGTATTCAACATGGGACACCGCATGGAGATTTACGTGCGCCCCGAAGTTGCCGAGCAGGTGATCGCCATCTCGAAGAGTTTCAACATCGATGCACAGATTGTTGGACACATTGAGGAAGGCCAGAAGAGTCTTACCATCAAGAGCGAGTTTGGCGAGTTTAATTATTAATTCGCACATCCAAAAGATAGAGAGAGAGGGCACTTCAGCTGCCCTCTCTCTGCTTTTAAGGGGTATTAAGAGCAGAGTGACTGCTGAGGTTCAGCAACATTTAACGGAAAATATTTTGATTTCTGCGCATTTTTACGTAACTTTGCAGCCCAAATATAACAATTATAGAAAATGGCAGAAACAAGTAACAGCATTCTACAAAAACTGGACGGCCTGGAGGCTCGTTTCGAGGAGGTATCAACCCTGATTACCGACCCAGCAGTCATAGCCGACCAACAGCGATTTGTCAAACTCACCAAGGAATACAAAGACCTGGGCGACATTATGGATGCCCGCAAACGCTATATTGCCTGCCTTAACGGAATTAAGGAGGCCAAAGACATCTTGGCTAACGAGAGCGATCCTGAAATGAAGGAGATGGCACGCGAAGAACTGGCAGCCAACGAGGAATTACAGCCTCAGTTAGAGGAGGAAATTAAGATTGCTCTGATACCCAAAGATCCTGAGGACGCTAAGAACGTGGAGATGGAGATCCGCGCCGGAACAGGTGGCGACGAAGCTGCCCTGTTTGCAGGCGATTTGTTCAAGATGTACAAGAACTTCTGCGAGTCTAAAGGCTGGCAGGTATCCATCACCTACGTATCAGAAGGAGCCGTTGGCGGATTTAAGGAGATTGACTTCTCTGTTACAGGCGCTGATGTCTATGGCATATTGAAATACGAATCTGGCGTACATCGCGTTCAGCGTGTGCCAGTCACTGAGTCGAACGGACGCATGCAGACCTCTGCTGCCACAGTTGCTGTACTGCCCGAGGCAGACAAGTTCGAGGTGCATGTCAATGAAGGCGAGATCAAATGGGACACCTTCCGTTCAAGCGGCGCTGGCGGTCAGAACGTCAACAAGGTTGAGTCGGGTGTTCGCCTGCGCTATATGTGGAAGAACCCCAATACCGGCGAAACCGAGGAGATTCTGATCGAGTGTACGGAGACCCGCGACCAGCCAAAGAACAAGGAGCGCGCCCTCTCACGTCTCTACACATTCATCTACGACAAGGAGCACCAGAAGTATGTTGACGATATTGCCAGCCGTCGTAAGAGTCTGGTATCGACTGGTGACCGAAGTGCTAAGATCCGCACCTACAACTTCCCACAGGGACGCGTTACCGATCACCGCATTGGCTATACGACACATGACCTGCAGGGGTTCCTGGGCGGCGACATTCAAGCTATGATTGATGCGCTGACAGTAGCTGAGAACGCTGAGCGCATGAAGGAGAATGAATTATAATCAAGATTATGACCAGAAAAGAATTAATAGAACAGATACGCGAGAAGCAAAGCTTTCTGTGCGTGGGATTGGATACAGACCTGGACAAGATGCCCAAGGGTCTGAAGGAGATTGTAAAGAAGGAGTATGAGGAGGAAGAACTGACCTTCGGCATGCTGTTGGAGTTTAACATCCGTATCATCGACGCCACAGCCCCCTATTGTGTAGCCTATAAGCCCAACCTGGCTTTCTATGAGGCCTATGGTATGGAAGGCATCGCAGCTTTTGAGGGTACCATCGAGTATCTGCAAGAAAACTATCCCCACCACCTGATCATCGCTGATGCCAAGCGCGGCGACATTGGCAACACATCAAAGATGTATGCCAAGACATTCTTTGAGCAGTATCAAGTTGACGCGCTGACAGTAGCACCATACATGGGTGAGGATTCCGTAACACCATTCTTAGGCTATGACGGTAAGTGGGTAGTACTGCTGGCACTGACCTCCAACAAGGGTAGCCACGACTTCCAGCTGATTGAGGATGCCAATGGTGAGCGCTTGTTCGAGAAGGTCCTCAAGAAGAGTCAGGAATGGGGCACCCCCGACAATATGATGTACGTTGTAGGTGCCACACAGGGACAGATGTTCGAGGATATCCGTAAGCTTGCCCCCGACCACTTCCTGCTGGTTCCCGGCGTAGGTGCTCAGGGCGGAAGCCTGGAGGAGGTCTGCAAGTACGGATTGAACAAGGATTGCGGTTTATTGGTGAACTCTAGTCGCGGCATCATCTATGCTTCTAATGAAAAGGATTTTGCTGAAGTAGCAGGACAGAAAGCCAAGGAGCTGCAGGAGCAGATGAAGCAGATTTTGACCGACGCCAATTTCTGCTAAGGCTCAACCCTCAAAGTATACATCCCAAGTGAACAACGACGTCAAGATTATTAACGACCCGGTATTCGGGTTTATTAAGATACCACGTGGCATGCTCTACGGCATTGTAGAGCATCCACTATTTCAGAGACTGAACCGCATCAATCAGTTGGGGTTAGCCTCTGTGGTATATCCTGGCGCCAGACACACGCGTTTCCAGCACTCATTAGGTGCCTTCCACCTGATGAGCGAAGCCATACAGAACCTACAGCAGAAAGGACAATTCATCTTCGACTCTGAAGCAGAAGCCGTTCAGGCTGCCATCCTGATGCATGATATCGGTCATGGCCCTTTCTCGCATGTACTTGAGAACACGTTAATCAATGGCATCGACCACGAAGAGATATCACTGATGATGATGGAAGAGATAAACCGTTCGCTGAACGGACAGTTGAATCTGGCCATCAGTATCTTCAAAGACGAGTATCCCAAGAAATTTCTTCACCAACTGATATCGAGTCAGTTGGACATGGACAGGCTGGATTATCTACGTCGCGATTCATTCTACACAGGCGTCACCGAGGGCAACATCGGTAGTGCGCGTATCATCAAGATGCTCAACGTGATAGACGATTCTCTTGTAGTAGAACAAAAAGGCATCTACTCCCTTGAGAACTACCTAACCACTCGTCGATTGATGTATTGGCAAGTGTATCTGCACCGCACCTGTGTGGCCTACGAGAAAGTGCTGGTAAACATGCTGAACCGTGCCAAATGGCTGATACGAAATGGTCAGCAGGTGTTTGCATCGCCCGCCCTACTCTACTTTCTTGAGAACGATATTGATGCCGAATGGTTCAACACGCACCCAGAGGCTCTGGCATATTACGGCGAACTGGACGACAGCGATATCTGGAGCGCCATGAAAGCATGGAAGCACCACCAGGACAAAATCTTGTCGACACTGGCTATCGATATGCTCGACCGCCACATCTTCAAGGTAGAGGTTCTGGAAGAAGAGCCAACAGCGGAGCGTATCGACGAACTGAAACGCGCCATCGCCCAAAAGATGGATATCGCCTACGAGGATGCACACTATATGATGAGTCTGAACACCATCCAGAAAGATATGTACAACGTGGATGATGACAAAATACAAATACTTTACAAAAATGGAGAAATCAAAGATATTTCGGAAGCTTCTGAATTGCTAAATGTACAGCTACTTTCAAAAAAAATACGAAAATATTATCTTTGTTATCAACGTTTTTAATTTTTTTAGTTATCTTTGCACAGATATTTATTAAACTTTCAGAATTATGGAGTTTACAGCCAAACAGATTGCAGAATTGATTCAGGGAAGAGTGGAAGGCAATGAAAATGCAGCCGTTCACACTTTTGCCAAGATTGAAGAGGGTGTAGAGGGAGCCATTTCGTTCCTGTCAAATCCCAAATATACTCATTATGTTTACGAGACCAAGTCGAGCGTTGTGCTCATCAACGAGGATGTAGAACTGGAAAAACCAGTTAGCTGCACGCTTATTCGCGTTAAGAACGCCTATGAGTGTGTTGCCAAGTTGTTACAATTCTATGAGTCGATGAAGCCCGCCAAGACAGGCATCGACCCACTGGCCTCCATCTCACCAAAAGCGCAGATAGGCGAAAACGTTTATATCGGTGCCTTTGCGGTGATTGGCGATGGCGCTGTAGTAGGCAATGGCACGCAGATCTACCCTCACACCGTGATTGGTGATGGTGTGCAGATTGGCGAGAAATGCCTGCTCTACCCGCATGTAACCATCTATCAGGGATGCCGACTTGGAAATAACGTTACAATACATGCAGGTAGCGTGATCGGTGCCGACGGATTTGGATTCGCACCGAACACCGAAGGATATGACAAGATACCCCAGATCGGTATTGTTGTTATCGAGGACAATGTCGAGATTGGCGCTAACACCTGTGTAGATCGTTCTACCATGGGACAGACCACCATCCATAAGGGTGTGAAACTGGACAACCTCATTCAGGTGGCACACAATTGCGAGATCGGTGAGAACACCGTGATGAGCGCTCAGGTAGGCTTGGCTGGTTCAACTAAGATTGGTGCCTGGTGTATGGTTGGCGGACAGGCAGGTTTTGCCGGTCACATTCAGATAGCTGATAAAACCTTCATTGGTGCCCAGAGTGGTGTCATCAGCAACACCAAGGGTAACGGTGAGCAGCTTATCGGTTCGCCAGCCGTAAATCCAAAGATGTACTTCAAGGCAAGAGCTATCGATGCCAAGTTGCCCGACATGTATCGCCAGATTGCAGCCCTGCAGCGTGAGCTCGATGAGTTGAAGAACAAAATTAACGATTGATAGTTGACAATTGACAATAAGATTATGAAACAGAAAACTTTGAAAGGCAGCTTTTCTCTGTTTGGAAAAGGTCTGCATACAGGTTTAAACCTGACCGTTACTTTCAATCCTGCTCCTGAGAATACAGGTTACAAAATACAGCGTATCGATCTTGAGGGGCAGCCAATCATCGATGCTATCGCAGAAAATGTGATTGATACCCAGCGTGGCACTGTTCTTGGCAAGGGCGAAGCACGTGTATCAACAGTAGAGCATGGACTCTCAGCACTCTATGCATTGGGTATCGACAACTGTCTGATTCAGGTTAACGGTCCGGAGTTTCCTATTCTCGACGGTTCAGCCATCCTCTATGTGAACAAGATCCAGGAGGTAGGCATTGAGGAGCAGAACGCCCCCAAAGACTTTTATGTAATCCGTAAGAAAATAGAAATTAAGGACGAGGAAACAGGATCGTGCATTACCATCCTGCCCGACGATGCATTCACCATCACAGCTATGTGCTCGTTCGAGAGTAAGTTTATCAACTCACAGTTTGCGACCCTCGACGATCCCCACAAATATGCTTCAGAAATCGCATCAGCACGTACGTTTGTTTTCGTACGTGATATAGAACCCCTGCTACAGGCCAACCTCATTAAGGGTGGCGATCTGGACAACGCCATCGTTATCTATGAGCGCCAAACCACTCAGGAGCGTCTCGACATGCTGGCAGATATGCTTCACGTAGAGCATCGCGATGCTACCGACTTAGGTTACATTCAGCACAAGCCACTCCAGTGGGAGAATGAGTGCACACGTCACAAGCTGCTCGACATTATTGGCGATATGGCCCTGATTGGTAAGCCTATCAAAGGCCGCATCATTGCCACACGTCCAGGTCACACCATCAATAACAAGTTTGCACGCATGATGCGCAAGGAGATTCGCAAACACGAAATCCAGGCACCTATCTATGATCCCAATGACGAGCCGGTAATGGACGTCAACCGCATCCGCGAACTGCTGCCTCACCGCTATCCAATGCAGCTGGTAGACAAGGTTATTGAACTTGGCGCTACCACCATTGTCGGTGTCAAGAATATCACCTCCAACGAGCCTTTCTTCCAGGGACACTTCCCACAGGAGCCCGTCATGCCAGGTGTGCTTCAAATTGAGGCCATGGCACAGTGTGGTGGTCTGCTGGTGCTGAACACACTTGAAGAGCCCGAGCGATGGAGCACTTATTTCATGAAGATTGACGATGTGAAATTCCGTCAGAAGGTCGTTCCAGGCGACACCTTGTTATTCAAGGTAGAACTGCTTGCACCTGTTCGTCATGGCATATCTTCAATGAAAGGCTATGTTTTCGTTGGCGACCACGTCGTTTCAGAGGCTACTTTTACTGCACAGATTGTGAAGAACAAATAAAGAATTAAAAACTGTATATTAAAATATGGCAAATCAGATACATCCATTAGCTGTTGTTGACCCAGAGGCTAAGTTGGGTGACAACAATATCATTGGACCATTCTGTGTTATAGACAAGAATGTGGTCATTGGCGATAACAACAAGTTATATAATAGTGTAACGCTGCACTTCGGAACACGTCTCGGCAACAACAACGAGATCTTCCCGGGTGCCTCCATCTCCACCAAGCCTCAAGACCTGAAGTTTCAGGGTGAAGAGACCACTTGCGAGATTGGTGACAACAACTCTATCCGCGAGAATGTAACCATCAGCCGTGGTACGGCCTCCAAGGGCAAGACGACTGTTGGTAACGGCAATCTGCTGATGGAGAACATGCATATCGGTCATGACTGCGAGATTGGCAACGGTTGTATTATTGGCAACTCTACCAAGTTTGCCGGCGAAGTGGTTGTCGACGACAATGCCATCATTTCTGCCTGCTGTCTCTTCCACCAATTCCTGCATGTAGGCGGATACATCATGTTCCAGGGCGGCAGCCGTACCAGTCAGGACATTCCTCCCTATGTCATCGCTGGTAAAGAGCCTATCCGTTATGCAGGTGTAAACCTGATTGGATTGCGCCGTCGCGGATTCTCTAATGAGACCATCGACGCCATTCACGATGCCTATCGTATCATCTACTCTAAGGGTGTCATGAAGGAAGGTGTGGCCGAAGCGCGTGCCAAATACCCCGACTGTAAGGAGGTAGAATACATCTGCTCGTTTATCGAAAGTTCGAAAAGAGGTGTCATCCGTTAAGACGCTGATTGTTATCACAGGGCCGACTGCCGTAGGCAAGACGGCCTTGTGTTTGGATATAGCCCAGCACTATGGCATACCCATCATCAATGCCGACTCCAGACAGATCTACAAAGAACTGCAAATTGGAACGGCCAGTCCTACAGCAGAGCAACTCTCACAAGTTAAGCACTACTTTGTGGGTACCCTCTCGCTAAACGACTATTATAGTGCATCGCTCTTTGAACAACAGGTGTTAGAGATCCTCGATAGTGAATTCCGTGAACACGACTATGCGCTGATGACAGGAGGCAGTATGATGTATATCGATGCTGTTTGCAATGGCATTGACGACATCCCCACCGTCGACGATGAGACCAGAGAAAAGCTTAAATCGCGACTAGCCAACGAAGGCCTGGAGCCACTGGTAGAAGAACTGCGCAAGTTGGACCCCGAATACTACGAGATTGTAGACAAACAGAACCCGCGACGGGTCGTACATGGATTGGAAATCTGTTTGATGACAGGCAAGACCTATACATCATTCCGCAAACGGGAAAAGAAACAGCGTCCTTTCCGTATTATAAAAATCGGGCTGAACCGCGATCGTGAGGAACTCTACAACCGCATCAACCAACGTGTAGACCAGATGATGAACGATGGGCTGCTTAAAGAGGCGCAACAACTCTACCCTATGCGTCAGATGAATGCACTGAACACCGTAGGTTATAAGGAGATGTTTACCTATCTGGATGGTATATGGTCGCTCGAAGAAGCCACAGAACGCATCAAAGGAAACACCCGGCGCTATGCCCGCAAACAATTAACATGGTATAAGAAAGACGAACAAATAAGGTGGTTTCACCCTGACGATAAAGACAACATAATCAGTTATATATCTCAAGACTATGAGCAACAAAACATCTAACGAATACATGGGCACACTAAACATGGTTCTGCAAAAGATCAAAGGTGTTTGGCCTTGGTACAAAGGATTATATCAAGGACGTGCATGGTACATCAAGACACTGGTAGCTATCGTGTCACTGGTGGTAGCATTCTTCCTGTATCTAGGTGCAGTAGATATCAACTTCCTATGGCTTTTCGGAAAGTCGCCATCCATATCGACGATCAAGAATAAACGCCCAGCAGAAGCTTCTATGATTTACAGTGCTGATGGCAAACAGATTGGTAAGTTCTTCAGCGAGAACCGTACACCTGTGGGCTATGAAGACGTTAATCCTGCTTTCTGGAAAGCGCTTATCGATACCGAGGACGAGCGTTTCTACAGTCATCATGGCATTGATTATCAGGCATTTATAGCAGCACTTAAAGATTATGCTTTACATCACGATGCACGTGGTGCTTCTACCCTCACCCAGCAGCTGGCCAAGAACCTGTTCCGTACACGTTCGGAGTATTCTACCGGTCTTCTTGGCAATATTCCAGGTGTCAAGATGCTGATCCTGAAGAGTAAGGAATGGATTACAGCCTATAAGCTGGAACTCTTTTTCACTAAGAATGAGATTCTGACACAGTACGCCAACACGGTGGACTTTGGTTCTAATGCCTTTGGTATCAAGACTGCCTGTAAGACCTACTTTGGCTGCTCTCCCAAGAACCTTACAACAGAGCAGGCAGCGGTGCTGGTAGGTATGCTGAAGGCAACCACCTACTATAATCCGCTCATCAATCCGAAGAATTCTCTCAAACGACGCAACATCGTGCTCGACCTGATGCAAAAGCATGGTGACCTGTCCAAACAGGAGTGCGACTCTCTGAAACAGCTGGAGATCAAGCTCGACTACAGTGTAGAGAATGCCTACGACGGTGAAGCGAACTATTTCCGCGAGGCTGTTGCCGACTTCATGAAGGACTGGTGTGCCAACTACTATGGTGAGAACAAGAAATATGCTTACTATACAGAGGGATTAAAAATCTACACCACCCTCGACACACGCATGCAGAAGTATGCCGAAGAGGCTGCTGTAAAGCAGATGAAACAGGTACAGAAGAGTTTCAACTCTCATTGGGGAACCACTAACCCTTGGCAGGATGAGCACCATGTGGAGATACCGCATTTCATTGAAGATCTCGCTAAGAAGACCCCTTATTACAAATATCTGGATAGCAAGTTCGAGGGTAATATGGATTCCATCAATTACTACCTGAACCTGCCTCATAAGGTAAAGCTGTTTGACTACGAGAACGGCTATATTGAGAAAGACCTCTCAACCCTCGACTCACTTCGCTATATGGAACGCTTCATGCACTGTGGTTTTGTAGCTATAGAGCCGCAAACAGGACATGTAAAAGCATGGGTTGGCGATGTTGACTTCAAGACATGGAAATACGACAAAGTAACAGCGATGCGCCAGCCTGGCTCTACATTCAAGTTGTTTGTCTATACAGAGGCTATGAATCAGGGCATCACCCCTTGCGACACACGTAAAGACGAGTACTTCTCGATGAAAGTAATGGATCATGGTGAAGAGGTGACATGGGCGCCTACCAATGCTGATGGCCGATTCTCTAATTCACTCATCACCCTGAAACAGGCTTTCGCCATGAGTATCAACTCTGTTGCCGTTCGTCTTGGTCAGGAGTGCGGCATCGACAATATTGTTCAGACAGCCCATGATATGGGTATCAAGAGTAAACTCGATGCCACACCAGCATTGGCCCTTGGCTCGAGCGACGTGAACCTGTTAGAGATGGTTAGTGCTTATTGCACCCCATGCAACAATGGTATTCAGCACGACCCCGTTTTAGTGAGCCGAATTGAAGACCGTGACGGCAATGTCATCTACGAAGCACCAAGCGATGGTAAACAGGCCATCCCCTACCGCAGTGCCTTCCTGGTACAGCAGTTGCTCATGGGTGGTATGAGCGGAACAAGCTCACGCCTCAGAGGATTTGTTGGCTACGATATCACCGATACCGACTTTGGTGGAAAGACCGGTACCTCCAACAACCACTCCGACGCCTGGTTCATTGGCACCACACCAAATCTGGTATGTGGCGCATGGGTTGGAGGAGAATACCGCAGCATCCATTTCCGCTCAGGTATGTTAGGACAAGGAAACCGTACGGCTCTTCCTATCTGTGGCTATTTCCTTGGCAGTGTGCTGAAAGATCCGGCCTTCAAGAAATACCGTGCTAAGTTTGCGGCACCCCGTGATGCCTCACTCAACCAAAGCATGTATGGTTGTGGCGGTTATCTTGCCTTGCCGTCTGATTCTGATTCTTTAGGTGTTGACTCACTGAGACTTTCTGACCCAGATGACATGATCGAAGTACAGGGAGATGGTAGTCAGAAGCATATCGAGAGTGACAATGAAAATGCCACCCAGACACCAGCACCCAATAATAACACAGAGGCCACAGAGAGAAAAGACTGATGCAAGCAGAACAACTTGATTTGGACAACAAAGAGTGGCAAGACGCTCTACAAATCATCAACTATACCCGTCGCTCGCTTTTCCTAACAGGAAAGGCGGGCACTGGTAAAAGTACGTTCCTGCGTTATGTATCCCAGAACACGAAGAAGAAACATGTCATCCTTGCGCCTACGGGCATTGCTGCTATCAATGCGGGCGGTTCCACCCTTCATAGTTTCTTCAAATTACCTTTTCACCCGCTACTGCCTAACGACAAGCAATATAACTGGAAGCATCTCAAAGAAACACTGAAATATACCAGTGCACAGCGCAAGCTGATTCGTGAGGTTGAGCTGATCATTATCGACGAGATCTCGATGGTACGCGCAGATATCATAGATTTTATTGATAAGGTATTGCGTGCGTATACGCGTAACCCAGAGCCCTTTGGAGGCAAACAGCTGCTACTTGTGGGCGACATCTACCAGTTGGAACCCGTATTGAAAGATGAAGACCGTCAGTTACTACAACCCTTCTATCCTTCATCCTACTTCTTCAACGCCAAGGTGTGGCAGATCATGCCTATCGTATCCATCGAGTTACGCAAAGTATACCGTCAGACCGACGATCAGTTCATTGCGATTCTCGACCGTATCCGTAACAACACGGCTACATCAGTCGATCTGGCTCAACTCAACGCAAGAGTGAAAGCCAGTCCTCAGGGAAACAGTCCCTCATCACTTTCCATCACCCTGGCCGCCAGGCGCGACACGGTCGACTTTATCAACGAGCAACAGCTGGCTGACCTGGATGGCGAGCCGGTCACCTTTAAGGGCGAGATAAAAGGAAACTTTCCTGAATCATCCCTCCCCACCCCTATGGAGCTGCAGTTGAAACCGGGTGCACAGGTTATCTTTATCAAGAACGACAAAGAGAAACGATGGGTAAACGGTACACTGGGCACCATCGATTACATTGATGAAGAAGGCGGTGTGATAGGCATTATCACCGAAACAGGCATCGCATACGATGTGGAATGCGATATATGGGAGAACATGCGATACACGTTCAACGAGAAAGAACAGAAAATAGAGGAAGAGCTACTGGGCACCTACACCCAATTCCCCATCCGACTGGCTTGGGCCATCACTGTTCACAAGAGTCAGGGATTAACCTTTCAACAGGTATCTATCGACTTTGGTGGCGGCGGCGCTTTTGCTGGTGGACAGACCTATGTGGCCCTATCCCGTTGCACCTCATTGGAAGGCATCACATTGAAAGAGCCATTACGCCAAAGCGACATCTTCGTGAGAGCCGAAGTGGTGAGGTTTGCTCATCAATATAACGATCAGCAAGCCATCAATCAGGCACTCCAGGAAGGTAAGGCCGACCGCGAATACCGCGATGCTATCAGAGCCTTCGACAAGGGAGATTTTGGGCTGTTCCTCGACAATTTCTTCAAAGCCATCCATTCACGCTACGATATCGAGAAGCCCCACATCAAGCGCTATATCCGCAGAAAACTGCAGATTATCAACCGGCAGGAACAGGCAATCATGGAACTGCAATCACGCCATCAGGCAGAGATTGCCAAACTGCAATCTGAGCTCAATGCCAAAAATGAGATGCTGAAAAGGTTGGCTGCAGAGTATACCATTCTTGGTCGCGAATGCGAACACGAGCACATGCCCGAGGCTGCCATACGGAACTACCAGAAAGCATTGGAGCTATACCCCGATGCCGGTGATGCCAAACGCAGACTCAAGAAACTGCAGAAACAATAAGCTACTAGCGTTTGGATTTAAAGAAATCCAGCATCAACTTCCGGCATTCTTCTTCAAGAACGCCTATTGTAACGGTTGCTTTAGGATGAAAGGCCTTAGGAGCCAGATCATGATACCCCCTTTTATCGTCAGCAGTACCATACACAATACGAGGTATCTGTGCCCAGCCAATAGCGCCAGCACACATCGTGCAAGGCTCTACAGTAACATATAGCGTGCAATCCGTCAGATATTTGCCACCTAATGTATTGGCAGCAGCAGTAATGGCCTGCATCTCAGCATGAGCTGTTACATCGCAAAGCGTCTCAGTAAGGTTGTGCGCACGCGAGATCACCCGGTTCTTACATACCACAACGGCACCAATGGGTACCTCGCCTGCCTTCAGCGCCTCACGAGCCTCTTCGAGAGCCATCTGCATGTAGCGCTCATCTATTTTTTGTTGTTCCATGTTTGCTAAAAGAAATTGTTAGCTACAAATTTACGAATAAAAAGTCTATTCTGCAAATGTCTGTGAGAAAAAAAGATATTTTAGGCCATATCATAGGTATTTTCTCTCATTTTTTTGTATCTTTGCACTCAGAATGAGGGATTTTAAGATTGTACATATCGAAGAAACCGATTCTACCAACCGCTGGATGAAAGAAAACGGTGAAGGCAAGATGGTTGTTGTGGCCGATTATCAGACCGCGGGAAAAGGTTGTGGCTCAAACTCATGGGAGAGCGAGCGGGGTAAGAATCTGTTGTTATCGATACTTGTACACCCACAGCAGCTTGAAGCGAAGAATCAGTTTATTGTCACTCAGATTGTATCAGTTGCGCTTTGTAAGACGCTCGAGGAGTATGTCAGCGCACCTGTAGAGATTAAATGGCCCAACGATATCTATGTAGGCGACAAGAAGATCTGCGGCGTTCTGATAGAAAACAAGCTTCAGGGGTGCATGATAAAGGATTCTATCATAGGCATAGGTCTGAATGTTAACCAGCAGGCGTTTAAGAGCGATGCGCCAAACCCTGTATCTATAAGACAACTGACAGGAAGAGAAACCGACCTGAAAGAATTACTTTCGGTTTTTCTGAAGCATCTGGAGAACACAGCGCAAAGCAAGACCAATCCGGCAGACTACAGGAACCGTATGTACAGGCGTCAGGGCCTACATCCTTTCCGCACGAAATCCATCTGCTTCAATGCCAGAATCATTGGCGTCAATGATGATGGACGGCTCATGCTGCAAGACGAGAACGGTGTGGCCCATTTATATGCATTCAAAGAAGTAGTGTTTGTTATTTAAGACTTAGATAATTATATAGTATTGATATTTTATGGCAAGATTTAAAAGAATTCTGTTAAAACTCTCGGGTGAGAGTTTGATGGGCAAACAGGGATATGGCATCGACCCTGAGCGACTGAGTGACTATGCTAACCAGATCAAGGAGATAGCTGAGATGGGCGTACAGATTGGCATTGTGATAGGCGGTGGAAACATCTTCCGTGGACTATCAGGTTCACAAAAAGGATTCGATCGTGTGAAGGGCGACCAGATGGGTATGTGTGCTACCGTTATCAACTCACTGGCCCTCAGTTCTGCCCTTGATGCCATTCAGGTTAAGAACAAGGTTCTGACAGCCATTCGCATGGAGCCTATTGGCGAGTTTTATACCAAGTGGAAGGCCATCGAGGCTATGGAGGCTGGCTATGTATGCATCTTCTCAGCAGGTACTGGCTCTCCCTACTTCACTACCGATACTGGTTCCAGCCTGCGCGGTATCGAGATTGAGGCTGATGTCATGCTGAAAGGAACCCGTGTTGATGGCATCTACACCGCTGATCCTGAGAAAGACCCCACTGCCACCAAATTCGATGACATTACCTACAAAGAGGTTCTTGCACGCGGATTGAAGGTGATGGACCTGACAGCCATCTGCATGTGTCAAGACAATAACCTACCCATCTACGTATTCAACATGGACGTAGTAGGCAATCTGAAAAAAGTCATGGATGGTGAGCAGATAGGCACACTGGTTCACAATTAACAGTACCCCTATTTCACCTCTTCGAACTCAACGTATTCATCGTCGCCCTTATCGAAGATCTTCTTATCTTCCTGGCGCTCATCGATAATCGTAACACCACCGCTTGTAGTTGTTCTACGAGCGGTTTTTTGTTCTTCTGTACGGGCCGAATTATTTGAGCTTCCAGAACCTTGTGGACGCTCCTTACGACTACTCTTAAAGTAATCTTCGCCAAAAGGATTCTTCTCCTTTCTCTGTTCATAGCGTCGGCCACGGCGATATAAATAGTCCTCTACATCCTCACGCATACGTTTCATGTTGCGATACACCACATTAATCACAATAATAGCGATGAGCGCAACAGCAATAAAGCCAAACACAATAAAGAACACCAAAGTCTTCATTATAATCATCTTTTACTTTTTGCTTTTATAAGTAACTACAGATAGTATCACGTACCATGCGATGATAGGAGCAAAACTGCTCACTCCCATCATAAGCAGCATAGGCACACATGAGATGAGGAATAAATATTTTATCTCATTGCCATTGAATCCCCAATGTTTGAACTTCAAAGCAAACATCGGTATCTCGGCAATAAGCAGATAGCTACTGAAGAAAGTTCCAATAAGGATAGCCCACTCCATTCCCTCGAAAGCCACATCGTACTGCTCAAGTCCCAGCACCAAGGCACCCCAGAAAAGGGCATTGGCAGGTGTTGGCAGACCTATAAAGCCTAATGCCTGACGCTCATCCAGATTGAATTTAGCAAGGCGCAGAGCAGAAAAAGCTGCCATTACAAATGCCAGGAATGGCAATACAAAGATATCGTTATGGAAAGAGCACAGATAACTGAATACAATGGCTGAAGGCGCAAAACCGAAAGTGATGTCATCAGCCAGCGAGTCGAGCTCTTTACCAATAGGCGATGACACACCCAGCAGGCGCGCACTCATACCATCGAAGAAGTCAAAAACGGCTCCAATAATGATAAACAGCAAAGCCAACTCAAAATCAGATTGGAATGCATAATATGTAGCCACACAACCTGAAATGAGGTTGCAGCAAGTAATCGTGTTGGGAATGTGCTTCTTGATATTCATTTAATTAACTCAATTTTGCTATGACAGTCTGATCGCCAGTAGTAGGCTGATTCATCGTAACACAAGCCTTAGCGCTGAGAGGCAGATAGACATCTACGCGCGAACCTAACTTAATAAAGCCCAGGTGCTCATCGATATAGCACTCCTCGCCATCCTTGGCATAAGTAACGATACGGCGGGCCATGGCACCGGCAATCTGGCGCACAAGAACATCCTGACCGTCAGGGGTCGTAATCATGATGTCTGCATGCTCATTCTCCTCACTGGCCTTTGGCAGCCACGCTTTATGATAATTACCATTAAAGTGCTTAACAAACTTCACCTTTCCATCTACAGGATACCAGTTGGCGTGAACATTAAGCGGACTCATAAAGATAGAAATCATCAGTCGCTTATCGTGAAAATAAGTATTCTCCTCAGCCTCTTCAACGACAACAATCTTACCATCTGCTGGTGCTACCACCAACTTATCCGTATCGCCATTGAAATAACGGATTGGACAACGGTAAAAGTTCAATGCTATCAGCCATGCGGTAACAAAAACAGCCACAAAAATCCAAAAAGGAACGGTTGTATCCAGTCCATACCACAATAATGATCCTATACCAAATATAGCCAAGGCACTGAGCGTCAATTCATTAGTCCCTTCGCGATGAATTCTGATTTTTTTCAGTTTCTTAATTCTATCTCCCATTAGTTACATTACGATTGTTTCTATTTGGCTGCAAAGGTACATCTTTTTTTCGAGTGTTACAAACTTTTCTCGCTTTTCTTTTGGTAATCTCGAAATTTAAATGTACCTTTGAACCACAAAAATCAAGTATATTAGACAAAAGAGATGGAAGATTTCGTACATCTACACGTACATACATATTATTCGATTCTCGATGGACAATCGAGTATCAAAAAGCTGGTGGACAAAGCCATCAAGGACGGCATGAAAGGCATGGCGATAACCGACCATGGCGACATGTTCGGTATTAAGGAGTTTCATGACATCTGCAATGGTGTGAACAAACAGCGCAAGAAAGACGGCTTGGAGCCATTCAAGCCTATCTTCGGTTGCGAGATGTATGTAGCCCGTCGAGGCGACATGAACCTGAAAGAAAACCGTGAGGACCTTGGCGGTTATCACCTCATTGTACTGGCCAAGAACCAGAACGGCTATAAAAATCTCATCAAACTGGTTAGTAATTCATGGGTCGACGGTTTCTATAACCGCCCGCGTACAGACCACAAGCAACTGGAGAAATATCATGAGGACCTGATTGTTTGTTCTGCCTGTATTGCAGGTGAGGTGCCTGCCAAGATATTGAAGGGCGACATCGAAGGTGCCCGAAAATCCATCGAATGGCACAAGAGCCTCTGGGGCGATGACTACTATCTCGAGTTGCAACGCCACGAGGTGAAGAATCCTGATCCTAGTTTCCGAGCCAACAGGGAGACATTCCCTTTACAGCAGCAAGCCAATAAAGTGCTGATTGAGTTGGCTAAGGAATATGGGGTAAAGTTAGTATGCACCAATGATGCGCACTTTGTCGACGAGGAGAATGCCGAAGCCCATGACCACCTGTTGTGCCTGGCCACAGGAAAAGACCTGGACGACCCCACCCGTATGCTCTACTCTAAGCAGGAGTGGTTTAAGACGCAGCAGGAGATGAATGATATCTTCAGCGATATCCCCGAGGCACTTGCTAATACCGTGGAGATTCTGAACAAGGTAGAGACCTACAGTCTGGATGCCGACCCTATCATGCCTTTCTTCCCGATTCCTGAGAGTTTTGGTACCGAAGAGGAGTGGCGGCAGAAGTTCACCGAAGCGGATCTCTACAAAGAGTTCACCTGCGATGAGAATGGCGAGAACCAGCTATCACCAGAGGACGGTGAGAAGAAGATAAAGAAGTTGGGTGGCTACGATAAGATATACCGCATTAAGTATGAGGCCGACTATCTGGCTAAGCTGGCCTATGAGGGTGCCACCAAGAGATATGGCGATCCCCTTTCGAAAGAGGTTGACGATCGCATACGCTTCGAGTTACATATCATGAAGACCATGGGTTTCCCTGGCTACTTTCTCATCGTGCAGGACTTCATCAATTCTGCCCGCGATGAGCTGGGCGTCATGGTGGGTCCTGGTCGTGGTTCTGCAGCAGGTAGCGTGGTGGCCTATTGCCTGGGTATCACCAAGATCGACCCGTTGAAATACGACTTGCTGTTTGAGCGTTTCCTTAACCCCGACCGTATCTCGCTGCCTGATATTGATACCGACTTTGATGATGATGGTCGTGGTAAGGTGCTGAAATGGGTTATGGACAAGTATGGTCATGAGAACTGTGCACACATTATCACCTACGCCTCCATGGCCACCAAGAACTCAATCAAAGATGTGGCACGAGTAGAGAATGTGCCACTGTCCATATCCAACGCGTTATGTAAGGCAATCCCCGATCGTCTGCCTGATGTGGATGGCAAAACACCCAAGATGAATCTGGTGAATGCCATCAAGGCTGTTCCTGAGTTGCAGGAAGCAGAAGCTTCGACCGACCCGCGCCTGGCCAACACCATCAAATATGCCAAGATGCTGGAGGGCACTGTCCGTGGTACCGGTATCCACGCTTGTGGCTTTATCATCTGCCGTGACCCTATCAGCGACCACGTTCCTGTATCTACTGCCGACGACCCTGATTTCAAAGGTGTCAAGACCAACTGTACCCAGTACGATGGTCACGTGATTGAGTCAACAGGACTTATCAAGATGGACTTCCTGGGTCTGAAGACCCTGTCAGAGTTGAAGGAAGCATGTGTCAATATCAAGCGCACACGTGGCATCGATGTCGACCTGGACACGATTCCCATCGACGACCCCAAGACCTACGAGCTCTACCAGCAGGGCCGTACGATCGGGACCTTCCAGTTTGAGTCGCAGGGCATGCAGAAATACCTGCGTGAGTTGCATCCAACGGTCTTTGAAGACCTGATTGCGATGAACGCGCTTTACCGACCAGGCCCTATGGATTATATCCCAGACTTCATCAAACGTAAGAATGGTATGGAGCCCATCACCTATCCCATCGACTGCATGGAAAAATACCTGAAGGACACCTATGGTATTACGGTATATCAGGAGCAGGTGATGCTGCTGAGCCGTCAGCTGGCTGACTTCACCCGAGGCGAGAGTGATGCGTTACGTAAAGCGATGGGTAAGAAGAAAAAGGACATCGTTGATGCCATGAAGCCTAAATTTATTGAAGGCGGAAAGAAGAACGGCCATGACCCGAAGATCCTCGAGAAGATCTGGGCCGACTGGGAGAAATTCGCTTCCTATGCGTTCAACAAATCGCATGCAGCCTGCTACTCGTGGGTAGCATACCAGACGGCTTATCTGAAAGCCAATTATCCAGCAGAATACATGGCAGCCATCATGAGCCGCCGTCGCGACCAGATTACGGAAATCACGAAACTGATGGATGAATGCAAACAGATGGGAATCAACACGCTTGGTCCTGATGTGAACGAGAGCTTCGAGAAATTTGGTGTTAACCAGCATGGCGAGATCCGCTTTGGCCTGGGCGCTATCAAGGGTATGGGCGACTCAGCCGCATTATCCATCATTGAGGAGCGCGAGAAGAATGGCAACTATAAAGACATCTACGATTTTGCACAGCGTGTCAATTTCTCGTCTGTGAACCGTAAAGCGTTTGAATCGCTTGCCCTGAGCGGTGGTTTCGACAGCTTCGGTATCCGGCGCGAGGACTATTTTGCCACCAATACCAAAGGTGAGACATTTATCGAGACCATCTGCCGCTATGGGCAGTTGTACCAGCAGGAACAGGCAGAGATGAAGAACTCACTCTTCGGCATGTTTGGCGAGGGGGTTGAGATTGCCCAGCCCCAGCCGCCCAAGAACGATGTCCGTTGGAGCGACATTGAGCGATTAAACAAGGAGCGCGAGCTGGTGGGTATCTATCTGTCAGCCCACCCACTTGATGAGTATAAGATTATCCTGGACAATCTCTGCAACACACGGTGTGTCGAATTGGCAGATGTAGCGAAACTGGCAGACCGTGAGGATGTCATACTTGGTGGCATTGTAACAGCCGTTAAAACGGGCTTCACCAAGACAGGAAAACCCTATGGTGTCGTTACCCTTGAAGACTTTGACGGTTCCGGCGAGCTCTTCATGATGGGCGAAGAATGGGGACAGCGTGCCGGTATGTTCTCTATAGGTGCATCGGTATATATCACAGGCAAGGTTAAGTCGCGATTCACCTATAACGATAATGGCCCGAAAGACCTGAAGATAGGCGGCGTAGAGTTCTTGCAGACCATCAAGGAGCGTGCCCTTGACCGCATCACCATCTCCATGGTTACCGACCAGCTTACCGACCAGATCATTGCAGACCTGACAGAGCTGATCAACGAGAACCCCGGTTCCACCAAACTCTTCTTTCAACTTCGTGACTCACAAGGCGGTTCGCACGTGTTATTGCGCAGCAAGCGCGAGGGTGTCAACATCAAGCATCAGCTGATCGATTATATCGAGCACCACGAGATGCTATCCTACTCTATCAATTAATGGCATGCAATTTGCTGGATATAAATTAGTTCACCTAGTATTCACATAATTAAACTGAAAAGAACAATGGAAGTAACAATCACAAAAGAGAACTTTGCAAGTCTGAAGGCTGGCAACCTGCCTTTGGTAGTAGATTTTTGGGCTACATGGTGTGGTCCCTGCCGTATGGTAGGTCCCATCATCTCTGAGCTGGCTGAGCAGTACGACGGCAAGATCGTTGTAGGCAAATGCGACGTTGAAGACAACGAAGACCTGGCTGCAGAGTTTGGTATCCGCAATATCCCAACCATTCTGTTCTTTAAGAACGGAGAGGTCGTTGACAAGATTATTGGCGCTCAGTCGAAGGCTAAATTCGAGGAGAAGTTCGAGGCTTTGCTGTAATCATACAGCAAAACCCTTCACTCTACTATCCGACGGTAACCACACGGTTGCCGTCGGTCTTTTCTTCTATCACCACCTTCACGGCATCCTCGGGCAGCACCTCTTCGATGAGCTCTGGCCACTCTATGAGACACAGGCAGCCGCTATAGAAATAGTCTTCGTAGCCCATATCATAGACCTCCTCCAGTTTCTTAATACGGTAGAAATCAAAATGATAGATACTCTCACCTTCACCAGAAGTATATTCATTGATGATGGCAAAGGTAGGCGATGTAATCACATCTTCTACGCCCAAGGCTTCACAGATGGCTTTGATGAAGGTTGTTTTTCCGGCGCCCATCTTACCATAGAAGGCAAATACACGACGACTGCCCATCTGGGCAATAAACTCACGGGCTGCATCCCCGATCTGATCTAAACTGTTAATCTTTATTTCCATGTCTTTATGCTATTTTTATCTTTTCTTTCCTGTTAGTGTGATAAGCGGCACAAGCATCTCTTCCATGGAGATACCGCCATGCTGGAACGTGTCGCGATAGTAGGACACATAGTAATTATAATTATTAGGATAAGCGAAAAAGGTGTCGCCAGTGGCAAACACATAACTCGTCGACAAATTGGGCTGAGGCAGCAGGGCCTTGCGTGGGTCTTTGATCACAAACAGGCTCTTGTCGTCATCATATCCCAGATTCTTGCCCAGTTTGTACCGCAGGTTGGTATTGGTATTGCGGTCGCCCACAATCTTGACCGGTTTGGTACAACGGATACTGCCATGATCGGTTGTCACAATGACCTTACACCCCATATGTGCCAGCTCTTTGAATATATCGCGTATGACAGAATGACAGAACCATGACAGGGTGATGCTGCGATAGGCGCTCTCATTGTTGGCTAGTTCACGCACCATCTTTGATTCTGTGCGAGCATGACTCAGCATATCGATGAAGTTAAACACCACCACATTGAGCGGGTTTCTTTCTATGCTATGCAACTGCTGCATCAGTTTGTCAGCATCTGTCTGTGTATTGATCTTGTGATACGTAAACGATTCCTTACGGCGATAACGCTCCAGCTGGGTACGGATGAGCGGTTCCTCGTTCAGATTCTTCCCCTCCTCCTCATCCTCGTCAACCCATAGGTGTGGGAACATCTCCTGTATCTTGTTAGGCATCAGCCCGCTGAAGATGGCATTACGTGCATACTGGGTGGCTGTGGGCAGGATACTGCAGTAAAGGTCTTCATCTATATCAAAGTATTCACTCAGCTCGTTAGAGAGCACACGCCACTGGTCATAACGAAAGTTATCAAGCACCACCAGAAATACTTTTTGTCCTTCCGACAGCAGGGGGAATACCTTCGTCTTAAAGATATCGGGCGAGAGCAGCGGACGCTCAGCAGCTGCCGGTGCGTGGATATTGGCCTGCTGCGATATCCAAGGTAAGTAGTTGGCCTTAACAAACTTCACAAACCCGTTATTAGCCTCTTCCTTCTGCATCTGCAGCATCTCAGTCATGGAGCTGTCTGTAGCGCTGAGCTGTAGCTCCCAGTGCACCAGGCGTTTGTACACATCCACCCAGTCATGCCAAGTGTGACAGTCCATAATCTGCATGGCTATCTGCTGGAAGTTCTGCTGATACTGACTTTGGGTTATCTCTGTCTCAATAGCCCGTCGATGGATGTTCTTCTTGAGTGCCAGGAGTATCTGATTGGGATTGACAGGTTTGATCAGATAGTCGGCAATCTTCTGTCCGATGGCCTGCTCCATGATATTCTCCTCCTCACTCTTGGTCACCATCACGACGGGAAGCGAAGGATTAATCTCCTTGAGTTGGCGCAGGGTCTCAAGACCGCTGATACCCGGCATCTGCTCATCGAGCAACACCAGATCGAAATTCCGCTGACGGCATTGCTCTATGGCATCAGTACCGTTGCTCACAGTCACAATATCATAGCCCTTCTTGCTAAGGAACAGGATATGTGCCCTCAGCTGTTCTATCTCGTCGTCTACCCAAAGTAATAATCCGTTTGTCATATATCTCGTAGCGATTAATTACCAAAAATCATCATCAAAATCAAATGCGTTCTGCTGTTTCTTCTTCGTGGCGGGGGCCTCTGGCTGCGCAGGCGCCTCCGGCAAGAGGTCTTCCACATCAGGGGCGTCAATCGTCTCCGGATTCACCAGCAGGTTATCCTTGCTCACCTGTATGGGCGACAGCTCACGTTCATAGAACAACTGATAGTCGTCATAGGAGAGCTGGTGCCCCAACAGCGGCAGGTTCTTCTCACTCACAATGAGGTGCTTAACGTTTGTAAGATGCGCATGTAACGATTCGTTTGCATACAGCATACGTGCATACTGCAAGGCTTCATCGAAATTCTGGAACCCGCTCACTATCATCCGATTCAGTTCACCTGCCTCTTCTATCTGGATCTCGAAATTACGCACCAGGAAGTTCGTAAAATTATAGCGTGCCAGCTCGAAGAGCAACTGGTTCTGGTTCACAGAGTCAGGCTGATAGACAAACATGAAGTAGTAGCGGTCGGTGCGATCGGTACTCAGCGTGTCGATGGCAGCAGAGTCGCCAGTCACTTGGATGGTGTGCTGTATCCACAAGTCGTCCATCTCAAACAGGCTGCCTCGCAGTTTCCTACCCTCCTGAACACCTTTGATGATCATGCCAGCCAACTGGCTCACCTCGCTGCTGGGATATTTTTCCACCACCTGTTGCAATTGGGCCATACAGCCGTCGCCATCGCCAAGGTTCAGCCGGCTTAAGGCGCTGATAAACATAAACTTGTCACGGTTAGCACCTTGCGGGAATCGGGTGGCCGACAGGTCCACATTGCGTGCCACCACCTCGCTGTCACCCTTCTTAAAGGCCTCATAGGTAGCCGCATAGAGCGAATCCTCCAGTTGCTCTCCAAAACGCATATTCTCTGCATAGAGCGGGTTGGCAATCAGTTGCGTCCACTCACTCTCTGCATAGTTCGTCTGCAGCTGGTTCATACATGCAGTAGCCTGCGCTTGCCTACCTTCCCGCGCATAGAGCAGCCAAAGGTGATACCAGGCTTCATCCGCATGCTCGTAATCCGCATAATCGGTTGTGAGCCTGCGCAGATAGCGCTCACTCAGCGACAGGTGGTTCATCTTATCCTTGAGGATGACACCTGCACGGAAGAGGGATTCTTTGAGGATATCATGACAGGCAGCCTGCTGCTCTTCTGTGAATGGGATCTGGGCGAGATAGTATTCTCGCATGTGCGGATCGAGGGCGGCTGAATCCTGGGGAACAGACGTGATACTATCGCCTGCGATGCCGGCCTCACCGGCCACATGGTCAGCCCCCGACACACTGTCTGGCTCAACGCCAGCAGCCATGCTAACCACCGTTTGATTGCTGCGCCGCCAGTTATCTGTGTTCTCACGTTTACCCCACTCGCGCAGGAATGTCTGCTTACCCTGACTCACGGCTGTGGGGTTATAGAAATACCAGGCACCATTGCCTTGTTGTGTCATCCTAGGCGCTGGCTGGCTACGCTGGGGCAGCGCTTGGTTAAGAGCGGGCATGGCCTGCTGACCGTCAGCTGCTGCTTCGAGTTCTGCATCACGTGCTTCTTTCTCACGTTTTTTCAACGCTGCGATCACACGGTCGATGGCCTTGAAGCGATCAGACTCACTCATCTGTGCCAACGACAGCAGCGAATCCTGCAGATGGATGGCCTCTGTATGAGGCACCAACTCGTCAAGCACTCTGGAACGCTGGGAAAGCTGGTCGTAGTCCTTCCGGTCTTTGTCCAACAGGCCGATGGCTTCGCCATAGCAGCGTTGCGCATCAGCAAACTGTTCCCGCAACCAGTAGATATTACCAAGCGTGAGCAGCAACACCCCTTTCTCAATACCGCTGCGAGTGGCTTTCCTATTGCCTTTCTCATAGACACCAATCGCTTTGAGGGTATCACCTTGAGCCAGATAGATATTACCGATGGCATAATATATCTGGTCCTGATAATCAGCATTATTGTCATTTGCCGCCATACGTCTCAACCGTCCAATCATCTGACGGCCATTATGCTTAGCCAGCACTTCTGTCTGAGCGATACGGGCATTAAACTCAAGTTCGTAAGGCGGATGACACCCCACCACATGCTTGAAGGCACTATAAGCCTCTTTCTGATGGCCCAGCAGATTCTGTAGCTGTCCCATCAGATACCACTCACGTGCCCGCTGCACCTTACGACGCTCATGCTTTATGACTTTATGCAGATAGGGAACAGCCTGTTCGTAGCGCCCCACGCGGATATAATAGTTGGCATAGGTATAGTCCCAGTCTTTCACGGCACGGAAATCCATGGAGTCGCGGCTCATGTTGCGAATCACGTCCTCAGCATCATACTTCCAGTCAAGCTCCGTATAGCTCTTGGCAAGCCAGGCACGGGCTAGTCCGCTGCGCATGGGATCCCCCTGATACAGACGTGTCATATACGAGAAGGTGGCAGCAGCCTCTTCAAACTGCCCCATCTGGAACTCTGCCTTTCCCATCAACAGCCATGCACGCCACAGGAAAGGATTCATCTCCCTACCCTTGTATTTGATGCTATGGCGCTGGATGGCTTTCTCCATCTTCTCAACGGTACGTTCATAGTGCGCCTTACCGATATCGCGGCTCTTCTTGTTGCCTACCGGATAGAGAGGCAACAGTTCGGTGTAATTGTCCTGATGACTTTTCTCTTTCTCCAGATTACCGTCGATGAAAGCCATATGCCCGTTATAATAGGTATTATAGCGCGCATTAAAGGCGTGCCACCATCTCGACTTAGTGGTATTCCTGTTCTTCTGCGCCACACAGGGCGTGACAAAGAGCAAGGCTACTGCAAGGATGAGACAGCCCGTTTTCATCAACCTTTCTGTTTCTTCTTCTCTTCTATCAGACAGTGTATTTTGCAGGAGCCCTCATCTGCAGCGATGCAGGTGGAGCAGTCGTGTCCTTGTTCTATCACATCATCGCTCTTGTCAAACCTGTTGGCAATCAAGGCGAAAAGCCCGAGTGCCACGAGCATGCCAACACATACCAATGCAAACATCATAGGCTCTCGATATTAAATCCAGTCAGTTTCAAGTCGTCCCAGTATTTGGGATAGGACTTGGTCACCACCTGAGGGTTATTAATAATTAATCCGTTCTTCTTCAGGGCGTAGGGAGCAAAGGCAAGTGCCATGCGATGATCCTCGTAGGTGTCAATGCCGATCTCCAGATTTTCCTCACATCGCTCGCCGTCCCAATAGAGTTCACTATCATTGACATCATGAATCACATAGCCCAGTTTCAGCATCTCTTTCTTCAGGGCCGCAATACGGTCCGTCTCTTTGATCTTCAGGGTAGAGAGACCCTTGAAATGGAAGGGGATGTCGAGGGCTACACAGGTCACCACAAACGTCTGGGCCAGGTCAGGGGCATTCACGAAGTCGTACTCGAGCTTCGTCACGCCACGCCCGTTCTTCTTAAGTGTCACCATCTGTGGCACGCCCTTCGTCTGGGTTTCAAAAACCGTCTTCACACCCAGCAGACTGAAGATGTAGCGTGTGATGGAGTCACCCTGCAGCGAACCGTCCATCAGGCCCGTAAGCTTCACTTCTGCATCGGGATCGTCCGAGAGCGCCACCATCTCATACCAGTAGCTGGCGCCGCTCCAGTCGCTCTCAATATAGTAATCGCGACTCTTATAGGGCTGGTGAGCCACTGTAATCGTATCAGTGGAACTCCATTTGGCTTCAGCCCCGAACTCGCCCATCATCCACAGGGTCAGGTCTATATAAGGACGTGAGATGATATCGCCTGTGAGCTGCAGGGTGAGTCCCTCCTCCAGCATCGGACCGATCATCAGCAGTGCCGAGATATATTGCGAACTCACGTTGCCTGGAATCTCAAGCAGACCGCCCTGCAGTTTTCTGCCAGTGATACGCAATGGCGGGAATCCCTCCTCACCCGCATATTCTATCTGAGCACCAAGTTTTCTGAGCGCATCCACGAGGATGGCAATGGGACGGTGCTGCATGCGATCGGTTCCGGTAATAACGTGTGTGCCGCGCATCACACTCAGATAGGCCGACATGAATCGCATAGCGGTGCCTGCCGCCTTGATATCAATCACGTCAGGCATGTATCGCAACGCATCGATAATCACCTCGGTATCATCGCAGTCACTCAGGTTCTCGGGCAGACGAATGCCACAACTCAGGGCATAGATGATAAGCGCACGGTTGGATATACTTTTGGATGCTGGCAACTGGATGACCTGATTAAGCCTTGCAGGTGCCGTTAGTCTATATTGCTTCATTTCTTGTAATTATCGTACTAATTTGCATGCAAAGATACAGATTTTCAGCCACAGAGCGCTCATTTTCACACATTTTATTACTTTTTCTTATTAATCTGTGTTAATACTTGCAGTGGTTCGCAATCTTTTTGTATTTTTGCATCCGAAAACAATTTAACTACAAAAAAGATGATCTACTTCAAGAACGCCCTACTCTCCCTGGTACTCATGGGAATGGTGCCCACCAGCATACAGGCACAGAAAAACAAGGAATATAACGAAACATCACCTGACTTCTTTGCCTCTCCAGAGGCACGACGCATAGGCGACCAGCTGCTGCTATGGCAGCGTAACACAGGCGGCTGGCCAAAGAATGTGGATATGTGCTCCCCTATGTCGGATGCCGACAAGCAGAAGGTGCTGGCCGACAAGAACCGTACCAACGATTCTACCACCGACAACAAAGCCACCACCACGCAGATGACGTTTCTGGCCCGGTTATGGCAACAGACCTGCGACGACAAATACCGCGACGCTTTCTGTCGTGGCGTGGAATACCTGCTCTCAGGTCAGTATGATAATGGCGGCTGGCCACAGTTCTGGCCCACCATGCGCGACTACCAGGTACATATCACCTTCAACGACGATGCGATGGTTAACACCATGAATCTGCTACGCAACATTGCCGAGGACCAGGAGCCCTACCAGGGACTGGCCGACTCTGCACTCAGCGCTCGCATGATGACTGCTTATTATAAAGGTGTAGAGTGTATCCTGAAGACACAGATGGTGATCAACGACACACTCACCGTGTGGTGCCAGCAGCATGATCGCAACACCTACGCCCCGACCAAGGCGCGCGCCTACGAGCTGCCATCCTACTGCTCACAGGAGAGTGCTGCCATTGTGGAACTGCTCATCAGCCTCCCCAACCCCGACGAACGCATCATCCGTGCCGTAGATGCAGCCATGGCCTGGTTTGAAAAAACCAAGATAACCGGTTACAGACTGGAACGTATAGGCAAACGCGGCACCCCAGGTTTCGACACCCGACTAGTAGCTGATTCAACAGCCGGTCCGTTGTGGGCCCGTTATTACGATCTGGAACACTGCCAGCCCTATGTCTGCGATCGTGACGGCGTGCCCCGCAAACACCTTTGGGAAATAGGTCCGGAACGTCGGAATGGCTATAGTTGGTACAACGATCGCCCCGCAAAACTATACAAAAAGTACCTAAAATGGAAGAAAAAGCTACTAAAACAGCAAAAAGTGGCGCAAAAATTTGGTTAGTTCAAAAAAACTATGTACCTTTGCACCCGCAAATCGGGATTTAGCGCAGTTGGTAGCGCACACGTCTGGGGGGCGCGAGGTCGCTGGTTCGAGTCCAGTAATCCCGACAGAAGTTAAAGGAGTTGGAAACCAATAGGTTACAGCTCCTTTTTCTTTTTTCCAGAAATAGATAATTTTGGCACGAGTTACGGAAATCGTGACGGAATCCGTCACTAAAACCGTCACTTATTTATGAACGCTAAAATTTCGGTAACATGCTACAGAAGCAAAATTTTGAGTAATGGAGAAGCTCCCGTAATGGTAAAAATCACAAAAAACGGGAAGCGTAGTTTGAAATCATTAGGAATATCACTCAATCCTGACTATTGGGATTTTGAGCGTGATCAGCCAAAGAGAAATTGTCCTAACAGGACGTACATCATGAGCATCATAATGAATGCTTTGCAAAAATATCAGGCTATACAACTTGAGATGGAAGCCAAAAATAACGACTACACAGCTTCAGAAATACTAAATGACTTAGATAATAAGACAAAACATACTACTGTTGAGGATTTTCTCACCTCACATATTCAACAGTTAAGGGATAACGGTAAGGTTGGTAATAGCTATGCCTACCTGAATCTGCGTACCACCCTACATAACTTTCATGGTAAGAAGTTGAACTTTCTTTTTAATACCGTAGATGTGACTTTCTGTAATAAGTTTGAAGCATGGATGCGTAAGAATCAGTTTGAAGATACCACGATGCACTATTATTTCCGCACACTTCGAGCTACATACAATAAGGCTATCGAGGCTAAATGTGCTGATCATAAAAAAAATCCGTTCATTGAATACAAGCTGAGTCGATTTAGCACTAAGACCAAGAAACGAGCGTTGTCTAAGGAGAGCGTGAAGAAGATCCTGAATATGGACTGTTCCGACATGAGTGAGAAAGCGCATCTGGCACATGATGTTTTCTCATTCTCATATTACTGTGGTGGTATCTCACTTGTTGACGTCGCTAACCTCACACCTGATAATATTATAGATGGGAGACTTATATACGAACGGCAGAAAACTCATGGAATGATAAATTTGGTAATGCTTGATGAAGCTAAGGCCATTATTGAGAAATATGCAACCCATCAAAATAGTGCAGGCTACCTGTTTCCGATTCTGGATAATCGAAAGCATGTTACTCCAATGCAGAAGTTTAATCGAGTACGAAAGTTGTGCCGTCAGATAAATAAGGAACTACACAAGATAGCTGATGAATTACAAATTAAAGAAGATGTCACCACCTATGTTGCCCGTCACTCATTTGCCACCGTGCTAAAGAAATCGGGCGTGAATATCGGTATCATATCACAGGCATTAGGACATCAAGACATTAAAACGACTCAGATATATTTGAGTAAATTTGACGATGATCAAGTCGATTCTGCGATGCAAAACTTACTCTAAATACAGAAAACTCCACTTGAATTTTGTCAGGTGGAGTTTTTTACTTACTTTTGCCGCTATGGAAAAGAAATATACAACAGAAGATCTTGAATATATTGCTTTTGTAGCACGTAACTACTGTAACCTTTATGGTACAGGAGTGGAAGAATATGTTGTGCTGACAGCTTTAGATAAATTTGAATATCGAGTTCGCGAGATAGAATGTGCTTCAAATTACGAACTCTACAAATCTACATCTACCCTACAAGAGAAGATAAAGAAATACGACTTCGATTCTTATAAGTTCTGGCTTCTACTCCTTTTCCTTAAAGACTATACGGATTCATGCTTTGGAGAATCATTTGTTTTTGACAGTGAATCTATGGCCGACAACATAAATAAGATGCTGAATATTTTAGAATCATGGAATTGTGAACTGACGATTAGTAACAAGAATGAATCAGCGCATATTGATGCGATGTTCATTAGGAATGAATTGAAAGAGCTATTGCTTACACTTCCTCAGAAAACACACACAGACTGTTATCCTTGCATCGGAAAGGTAGAGAATAATGTCTTGTGGCACAAAATCAAGTACTTCATGGAAATGCTTGATTATTTCCTTAGCTCATTCACACCTGCTTATAGAGATACTACATCAGGCCGTAAAGACTGGAAATTTATCGCACAGATTCTTTACATCGTAGGCTATTTTGAAGATAAGAAGTTCCTTTTAGGTTACGAGGAGAAGGAGCGAATACGTAAAGACTTGGATGGTGGTACTATAGTTAAAACAGAAAAGACACCATATAAAGGTGTTGGAAAGTACATAAAAGATAATACCAAATGGTGCAAGGTGACTCCCAACTGTGAAAACTCACTCTACTGTTATAATCCTGTTTGGGATATGATAGACTAATTTTTTTGAGGTAAACTCACTTTGACAGTCTACCTCAATCTATCTTCCTTTTTTTCTAAATTTGCATTCTATTTTATTCTAACTTTGCACCCAGAATCAAACAACAGCGTACGGGTTGGAGTAGTTCTGGAGGTAAAGATGCCGCCTCGCACGAAGCAAAAGGCTAATTAAGTAATAAAATAAAATAAAATGAATATTAGATTAGATTTTTCAGCACCGACAACAACCAAAGATCTGCAGTACCCCAACAATGAGGCTCATGCCGAAGTTATGAAAATGATGACTCGTGGCGATAGGCTATCCGTAAAGTTCGGAACAACGAAGAACCAGCACCCCTACGCTTGGGTAGAATCAAAGACTGTAGCAGGTTTTAAGTACGAGCTAGATGCCGACCGAGCCAAGAACCTTATTAAGTACATGGTCACAGGTGAGGTCAGTGATTATGCTGGAGACCTGATGCATAGTGACACGCTAGAAGCTAAAGAAGACTACCAATGGGAGGTAATGAAGCAGTTCATCGAGAATGGTCAAACGTTACAGTACACTCCGTTATTCAGAGAGTACAACGACAAGATTTCGGCTATGAAGTCTATGTTCAAGGGGACTGTTTTCTTCCGCATTCCTCGAACAACTGAAAACCTTGATTACCTGCGTGAGCACCAGCAGAATATTTAAATTTACCCCGTAGAGGGGTTGTGCTCGCCCCTCTACATATTTATAATTATATGATCAGGAAAGAAATTATCATATCGAAAGTTAGCGGAGCGATACAACGCCTAGGAGACATATACCCTGTGATCGAGACTAACACCATTCTCAATAAGACTATTACGGGGATTGGTGCTACTTATTCAGAAATCAAAGCTCCTAGGAATTCCATAATCATCGAACCGAGTAAACCTGTAATTTACGGTAAGTCCCATGATTCTAAGCATGAAAATGATAATCTACTTGGTGTAATCGAGGGAGTTTACCAAGACAAAATCGTTAGATACATAGAATCCAGCATACGACAAGGCAAACGAATCAAAATCCTGACCACCCCTGAAAGTTTCCAAAAAGTGCTAGACGCATTCGATAGTCTTGACATCGATATTCGCTATGATGGTTACTTTTTACTATTCGATGAGATTCAGAAAACAGTGAAGGACTGTGATTATAGATCGGACATTACCCTACCGATGGATTTATTCTTCGAGTGCCGAGATAAAGCTATAGTTTCAGCAACCACACCGAAGAAAATGACAGATAATCGATTTAAAGATTTTCAGTATGTTAGGATCACGCCCGATTTCGATTATCACAAAAATCTGCATCTCTACTCCACAAATAATGTTTTACAATACACACGTGAACTTCTCGAAGATTTGAGCAAAGACGAGAGACCGATTTTCTTTTTTGCTAACTCTACAGATATGATTATCGCCATGATGAGCCAGCTAAAGATCACCGATCAGTCCGCAGTATTCTGCTCTGCTAAATCCGTGGATAAGCTCAGACGAGATAAGTTTAAATCTGCATATGAGGATTGGGAGCCTAATAGAGCAGCACGATATAACTGGATGACAAGCCGATTCTATAGTGCTTTAGATATCGAGATTGACTCAACACCTAACGTGATTATGCTGACCGATTGTTACACAGCAGAATACACGATGATCGATCCATACATGGATGCTGTTCAGATTGTTGGCAGGTTTCGTAATGGTGTTGGGGACATATACCACATTTGCAACTTTAACGAAAGCATACCTATCAAAAGTAGAGATAAGATAAAGGAAGACGTGCACTCAATGAAGGTGGTCTACGAAAGATTAGGTTCGTTAGCTCTCTCAGCATCAACAGAATCACAAAGAGAAGCATTTCTTAATGCCCAGGCTACCATTCCTTACACATTATTCCTTGATGAGAACCACAAAAAGGATCCATACAAAATTGACAACTATATTGATGAAGAAACTGTTAAGGTGCAATACAGTAATCGTGACCAACTGTTAGCGGCTTACAATCAATCTGGCTATTTCAACGTTATTCACAAGCCAAATTACTACAAGTTCGGTGATTACGAACGATTAAAGATTGAGAGTAAAGCCGCCTCCATCAGAGAGAAACGTAAAGAGATTGTTACTCAACTTGAACAGCTTGGAGACTGTGAAACAGAAGCAGAATGTCAGTACAAGCGTGACCTTGCATTTGCAGACTCTGAAATTGTCGAGGCTTATGACCTATTAGGTAAAGCAGAAATCGAACGACTAAGATATTCGGTCACTAAAATACGTGAAGCCGTTATTCTCAAAAAGCATCAGGTGAAGGCTCATGCTACAGATGCCATCCACCTTATTTACACATTCTTCTATCCTCAGCAGTGGTACCCGGCCAAAACTATCAAAGAAAAAATCAAGGAAATCTTCACCGAACTGGAAATACCCACTTCTAAGGCTATCACTTCACGCACCATTACCGAGTATTTTAACGCTAGAGAGCAGAAAAAACGATCTGGTAGAGGCTACTTCTTAATCTCGCCCAAATTTGTCTAGTCGACTTTTTTACAAAAATATCAATTTTATATACCATTTAATAATAATGTCACCGATTATTCTGACAGGCTGATATTGCGGATTTCTTCGGAGTCCGCTTATTTTGTTTATGATAGATCCTCAAAAACACCCTCACCTAAAATTATTATTACTTCCGAGCACAACACTTCACCATCAACAAGTCCCCCCACCCAATTAAAATGGTAAAACGATTATTTGAGGAAACTTGAGCAATATACCAAAAACGTAGTCAATTTGTAAGGCATCTGTACCTCTAAGAGGTAAACACGTACCTCATACAGTTCACTCTATCAATAACCATTTAATTCATTTTGTTATGGACAATTTATTGTTGATGCCTGCTGCTGTGGCTAATAATAACAGCAATCAGTTTGAGTACGCTGACTACGAAGAAATTGTAGAACAGCCTGTAACCTCCAGATCTTTCGTTAGCTTCTTGGATGCTAATACCAAC